>NPIG01000021.1_pt1 | contig 210458 bp, 203 predicted proteins | sample 8637441 | NCBI WGS metagenome assembly NPIG01 (sample SAMN07420675, study PRJNA396082) | bioreactor metagenome | isolation source: sample BR6 brine-fed electro-methanogenic bioreactor BR | place: Japan: Kochi | collected 2016-06-14
CTGAGTAGGCGCCGGTGTTGCTAGTGTAGCAATTGGAGCTGAGTTTTGAGTAATCACCAGTGCTGTTTGTAGTTGCCCCCTAGGAATAATTTGTTCCAAGCGATTAATCTCTGCTAACGAGTCGTTACGGGGTATAACCGGAGCTTGAAAAGTCCTCGCAGTAATGGCGGGAGCGCCTGAAGAAGGTACTTGAGTTGTCTTGCTGCTGTTTTGTGAGGGTGATTGCCCTGCTTGGTTCAAAAATATGCTGATGCGCCCATCGCTATTTCTTGAAAGGGTAACTTGGGTGCCTGTCGTTAAAGGCTGAGGGGTTTTGAGTTCGAGAAGGGTACTGTTGGCTTCTAAACGAATTCTGAAGACTCTAGGATCAAGTTGATCTTGGGCGACTTGCTTTACGGTTGCTTGAATAGTCGCTCCGACAGGCAACGGAATGTCTTTACCGCCTCGAGTGGCACCGCTGTTATCGACTAAAGTAATGGATTGCGCGTTTATTGGAATCATAGTCACATTTTTTACATGAGTTCTGATCAAGAGCAATGCCCATGAGCAAGTTAATTTGTATATAATGCCCTGCTTATAGATCGGCCGAAACTAGACAAAATGAAGTTTCTATTCCGATATCGATATTATCCTGGGGAAAATGTGTGCCAGAACCGCTATTAAAAGTTGTTGATCTCTTCTGTGAACGGGATGAGCGTGTTCTATTTGATGGCTTGAACTTCGAGTTGACTGAAGGGCAATTAATCCAGATTGAAGGTGCTAATGGAAGCGGGAAAACAACACTGCTAAGAATCTTAAGTGGTCTTTCTAGCCATTATGAGGGGGATATCTATTGGCGCAGTGAGATGATTCAATCTGTGAAACACAGCTTTCTTTCTGCACTTCTTTACTTTGGGCATCAACCGGGAGTTAAGGGTATGTTGACGCCAGTAGAGAATCTTAGATGGTATGCTGCAATTCACCCTTCATTAGACGAAGGATCTATTCATTCTGCACTTGAGGCGGTTGGACTGAAAGGCTTTGAGGATGTACCCTGCCACTCACTTTCGGCTGGGCAAAATCGCAGGGTGAGCTTAGCTCGTCTATATATGAATCGAGCCCAATTATGGATATTAGATGAGCCTTTCACGGCCATCGATAAACGAGGTGTTGCTGCAAAAGAGGCGTTGTTAGCCGATCATGTTGCCCAAGGTGGTAGTGTCATTTTAACAACACATCATGACCTGAGCGCCTGTGGTCCTGTTACAAAGTTAAATCTTGATGAAATGATGGGAACTTGATGGCTGATTCGCGTACTAACAGATCTGATAATTCCCTTGGAAAGCAGTTTGCTGCGGTTTTTAAAAGAGACTTGCTTCTCTCTTTTCGACGAAAGAGTGATTTAGCTAATCCATTGATTTTTTTTCTTATGGTAGCAACGCTTTTTCCTTTAGGAGTGAGTCCTGAGCCCGCTTTTCTGGCGGAGGTTGCTCCGGGTGTGGTTTGGGTGGCTGCATTGTTAGCAACGCTATTATCTCTTGATAGCTTGTTTCGCTCTGATTTTGATGATGGCACGCTTGAACAGGCTATGTTAAGCCCGCAGCCGTTGATGATTGTCTGTTTGGCTAAAGTGACTGCTCATTGGGTGACAACCGGTCTACCATTGACCTTGATGTCGCCGCTATTAGGTTTGATGCTCTTTTTACCTAGCGATGCAATGGTGGGGTTGATGGTAAGCTTGCTCATAGGGACGCCGACTTTAAGTTTGATAGGTGCGATAGGTGCGGGTTTGACAGTGGGTTTGAAAAAAGGAGGGGTGCTGATCTCTTTATTGGTGTTGCCCCTTTATATACCGGTGTTGATTTTTGGCTCCGGAGCTGTTCAGGCTGCATCTGTTGGTTTGCCGGTAGCCGGTTATTTGGCATTGTTGGGTGCAATGTTGGCATTAGGGTTTGTATTGGCGCCGTTTGCAATTAGCGCTGCAGTAAGAATTTCAGTGAGTGGGTAGTGGTTAATGGCTGGAAGTAAATGGTTACCTCGTTGGTTTTTTCAACTGGCATCGCCGCGCTGGTGTTATGATATTACAGGTAAATTATTACCCGGTTTTCTCATAGCCACTGTGCTGCTATTGGGTGTTGGCACCGTGTGGGCGCTGGGTTTTGCTCCACCCGATTATCAACAAGGGAATAGCTTTAGGATCATGTATTTACATGTTCCTTCCGCGATACTCGCTCAGTCTTGTTACATGTTAATGGCTATCGCGGGGGCTATAGGTCTGATTTGGAAAATGAAAGTGGCTGATATGGTGGCATACAGCGCAGCGCCAATTGGAGCGTCTATGGCTGTCATTGCATTAGCGACCGGGGCTATTTGGGGAAAACCAACATGGGGTTCTTGGTGGGTATGGGATGCGCGCCTTACCTCAATGTTGATACTACTCTTCCTTTATTTTGGTGTCATGGCTTTATATGCTGCTATGGAGAATGAAGCGTCCGCAGCGAAAGCAGCAGCCGTATTATCATTGGTGGGTTTGGTGAATATTCCTATCATCAAGTACTCGGTAGAGTGGTGGAACACACTTCATCAACCAGCTACGTTCACATTAACCGAGAAACCCGCAATGCCCGCAGAAATGTGGATGCCTTTGTTAGTGATGGTAATCGGTTTTTATTGTTTCTTCTCTGTCTCTTTAATGCTTCGCTTACGTAACGAAATTCTACGTAGGGAGCGGCGTGCAGGTTGGGTAAAGGACCTGATTGAGCCTAAGTGAGGTTTGTTTTGCAGTTTGAATCTTTTTCCGAGTTTTTAAATATGGGTGGTCATGGGCTTTATGTTTGGTTGTCCTACGCATTAGGCATAGCGATTATTAGTGCCAATTTAATATTGCCCGTCTTTAAGCGTAAAGAATTACTCAAAAATTTGGCTCGACGCCTTCGTAGGGAGAACAACACACCATGAATCCAAAACGAAAACAGCGACTATTGTTAGTAATTTTTTTAGTAGCGGGTGTTTCGGTAGCAGTGGGATTGGCTCTATACGCTTTGAATCAGAATATTAACCTTTTCTACTCGCCCACTCAGATTGCTGGTGGAGAGGCACCAAAAAACACACGAATTCGTGCTGGTGGAATGGTGGTTGAGGGAAGTGTTGTCAGGGATCAACAGAGTCTACATGTGGCTTTTGATATGACAGATTATGCCAAAACGGTCACAGTTGAGTACACGGGAATACTTCCTGACCTGTTTCGTGAAGGTCAGGGAATCGTTGCGCAAGGCGAGTTGGATAGTAATGGTGTATTTCAGGCGGTAGAAGTGTTGGCTAAGCATGATGAAAACTACATGCCTCCTGAGGTCGCAGAAGCTTTAGAGGCTGCTGGGAAAATGCCAATGCCTGCAAAAGAGGTCTTTAATAAATGATACCGGAACTTGGTCAATTTTCTCTGATTCTTGCCTTATGCTTGTCTGTTGTATTGTCGATAGTACCTCTAGTAGGAGCCTATTCTAATAATACGTTATGGATGGGCTATGCCAGGCCGCTTTCCAAGGGGCTATTCTTATTCCTAAGCATCAGCATGTTATGTTTAGGTTATGCTTTTTTAACGGATGATTTTTCGGTTGCTTATGTGGCTAGCAACTCTAATACAGCTTTGCCTATTTACTATAAGTTTAGTGCGATCTGGGGTGGTCATGAGGGGTCGTTACTTCTTTGGGTGCTCATCTTGGCTGGTTGGACCTATGCCGTTGCTGTGAAAAGTAAAGGCTTGCCTTTGGATATCGTGGCTAGGGTTTTGGCAGTTATGGGTATGATCAGTGTAGGCTTTACCATGTTTACGCTACTCACCTCTAGTCCGTTCCAGCGCTTATTGCCGAATTCGCCTGTTGAAGGTGGAGATTTGAACCCTCTGCTCCAAGATATAGGCCTGATTATTCATCCGCCTATGTTGTATATGGGCTATGTGGGCTTTTCTGTGGCTTTTGCCTTCGCTATTGCAGCACTGATGAGTGGAAGGCTAGATGCTGCTTGGGCTCGCTGGTCGCGCCCTTGGACTAACGTTGCTTGGGCATTTTTGACATTAGGTATCGCGTTAGGTAGTTGGTGGGCCTACTATGAGTTGGGTTGGGGAGGCTGGTGGTTCTGGGATCCCGTAGAGAACGCATCTTTTATGCCTTGGTTGGTGGGCACTGCATTAGTTCATAGTTTAGCCGTTACTGAAAAGCGTGGTGTATTTAAAAGCTGGACCGTGCTACTCGCTATTTTTGCGTTCTCGTTGAGCTTACTAGGAACCTTTTTAGTGCGTTCCGGTGTACTAACCTCAGTACATGCTTTTGCAACCGATCCTGAGCGTGGCTACTTTGTTTTAGCGTTACTCGCTATTACGATCGGTGGGTCATTTTTACTCTATGCCATTAAAGCTGCACACGTTAAGAGTGAGTCCAGCTTTGAGCTGGTATCTCGAGAAAGCTTCTTGCTGATTAACAATATTGTCTTGGTTGTTATTTGTTTAATGGTGCTACTTGGGACGCTCTACCCTCTAGTAATGGATGCGTTGTCACTTGGTAAAATTTCAGTTGGCCCGCCATACTTCAATGCTTTATTTGTACCGCTGACGGCTGTGTTAGTTTTGTTTATGGGGGTGGGTGCGATTGCTCGCTGGAAGAAAACAGAGCCAAAGTACTTACTTAAGCAGCTAGGTATTCCGGCAATAATCGCAGTCGCAGGTGGCTGTGCTTTACCGATGATGTATGCAGGCGCCTTTAACTTAAATGTAGCGCTAGGTGGTGTCCTTGCTCTTTGGGTTGTGATTGCCGGTTTGAAAGATCTCTATAACAAAGTATGGAATCGCAGCAATAAGGCGAAGGGTTTGAAGGGGTTGTCGCGTAGTTACTATGCCATGGTGTTAGCACATGTTGGCGTCGCTGTTTCTGTGGTAGGTGTGGCAATGGTCTCTTTCTACAGTGAAGAGAGGGATCTGCGTATGGCACCTGGCGATACACTTTCCTTTGAAAACTATACTTTTATATTTGAAGGTTCCCAGCATGTAGAAGGACCTAACTACACTTCTGATATGGGAATTTTACAAGTACTCAAAAATGGCGAACCCTACTCAGTAATGCGCCCCGAAAAGCGTTTATATACGGCGCGTGGCAATGTGATGACTGAGGCGGATATCGACCCTGGATTTTTTGGTGATTTATATGTGGCACTAGGGGAGCCTCTTGAGGGGGATGCCTGGGCTGTCAGAGTTCAATACAAGCCCTATGTCCGTTGGATTTGGTTGGGTGCTTTACTGATGACGGCGGGTGGCTTGTTGGCTGCCAGTGATCCCCGCTATCGAAAACAACTCATTCGTCAATCAGCTGTAGCTTAGGGTCGAGATATGCGCCGTTTTTTACTGTTTATACCGCTAGTTGTCTTTATAGCAATGGGAGGGCTTTTTTGGAAAGGCCTTCAGCTTGATCCCACGGAGCTGCCTTCTGCTCTATTGAATAAGCCTGTACCTGCTTTTAGCCTGCCTTCATTGCAGGATGAAAATAAGCTGTTAACCGAGAAGGACTTAAAAGGGAAGCCCGCATTACTGAATGTTTGGGCAACTTGGTGTCCTACATGTAAGCAGGAACATGCCCAATTAAATCGTATTGCGCGAGAAGAAGGCGTAACTATTTATGGCATCAACTATAAAGATGAGCGCAGTGCTGCCCGAGAATGGTTGCGGCGCTATATGGATCCTTATGTGGTCAATGTGTTTGATGAGAAAGGAACGTTAGGTCTGGATTTAGGTGTCTACGGTGCCCCAGAAACCTATGTTCTCGATGCAAACGGTGTTATTCGCTATAAGCATGTGGGGGCGGTTGATGAGAAAGTGTGGTTGCAGTTGCGTGACATTTTAAAACAAGTGTCCGAAGCACCTAAGGGGTAATCGATGAGAGTGTTGTATAGCCTACTAATAGTATTGTTTTCCCTTGGGGCTCATGCTGCGATTGATACCTATGAGTTTAAGGATGACGAGTCACGTCAACGTTTTCAACAGCTTGTGGATGAGTTGAGATGTCCAAAGTGCCAAAATCAAAATTTGGCTGATTCTAATTCACCTATAGCCGAAGATCTTCGCAGGGAAGTATATCGAATGGTTGATAATGGCGAAGATGATGACGCTATTTTAGACTTTATGGTGACCCGTTATGGGGAGTTTGTACTTTATCGTCCTCGTATGACGGAGAATACTTGGGTTCTATGGTACGGCCCTTTCATACTGCTTGCTGTAGGTTTTGTGGTTGTGCTTTTCATAACGAGAAAGCGTAAAGCGACCGAAAACGCAACAAATAGTGCTAATCATCTAGACCAAGATCAGCAGGCACGCTTGACTTCGCTATTAGAGAAAGGGCCAAAGAAATGATACAACTGTGGATTGGAATTGCGCTGCTTACATGTTTAGCGCTGGCCTTTGTTTTTTTACCTTTTGTGCGAGCAAAGCGAGAGGCACTAGCCGCTTGTGATGTTGATAGAAACGAAGAAAACATTACTATTTTTAAAGAGCGTTTAGGTGAGTTAGAAGCAGAACGAGGCGCAGGCAACCTGCTTGATGCGGAATTCGAAGAACTTAAATTAGAGCTTGAACGTAATTTACTGGAAGATGCGACGGAGGTTGAACAACAACTCCAATTGCCTGAGAGCGGCACAAAGCAGCTAATTACCGTCGTACTGATGGCCTTAATATTGCCGCTACTGGCCTTTGGTCTTTATTTTCACTACGGCAGCGCACCCGCTTTGCAGGCTTCATTGGAAAATCCGCAAACACGCTTTGCAGATGGGCAGCAACCCACAGTAGATGAGGCGATCGCTATGCTGGAAGCGGAATTGGAAAAGAACCCTGATAATGCCGAAGGTTGGTACATTTTGGCCACCACGTATATGAACCTCGGTGAGTTTGTAAAAGGTGCCAAAAGTTTTGAGAGAGTGTTATCGCTGCTTCCTGCGGATGCGCCGCAGTACGTGGGTGTGATGGGTCAATATGCTCAAGCGCTTTATTTCTCGAAAAACGGAAAAATGGATGAAGAAGTTCGTCAGCAGATTCAGCGCACATTGGATATTGAACCTTTGGAAGTAACAGCTCTAGGCCTTTTAGGAATTGATGCTTTTGAGCAAGGGATGCATGAAGATGCGATTGCTTTTTGGCAAAAAGCGCTAATGAACGCAGAGCCTCAAGCAGCAGAGTCATTAAAAACAGGGATCCGAAGAGCTATGCAAGAATTGGCTCAAGCGGGAAAGCCTGTGCCTGAAGTGCCGGAGCTAGCTGAAAGTGGTGTGTCCTTAGCGCTTAAAATAAGTCTTTCTGAAGCATTGTTAGATAAAGTTTCTCCTGATCAGACAGTATTTGTTTATGCGCGACCTGTTGGCAGTCGTATGCCGGTTGCGGCGGTCAAATTGTCTGTAGCTGATCTTCCGGCAGAAGTTACTTTGGATGACTCGATGGCTATGATGCCCCAAGCAAAACTCTCTTTGCATCCCAATGTAGAAATTGGTGCACGAGTATCTATATCAGGACAGCCGCAAGCCAGTACAGGCGACCTGGAGTCTGCTAACGTTCCAGTTACCGTCGAAGAAGTGACGGGGGAAATCTCATTGGTGATAGACCGGATTGTCCAGTAGGGCGGTTCAGTTTATAGTAAATAGTATTAATAAGTTAAACCTTTCCTGGGGACGTGGTTAAACCATGGATATTGGCTTAAGAGAGTGGTTGATAATTGGAGGTATTCTCGTTATTGGCCTGATCATATTTGATGGCTGGCGTCGTATGAAGGGTCATCGCAGCACCTTAAAAATGGATATTGATCAAAAATTCTCTGATATTGGTGATGATGATCATAATCCTGAACTGCCTAATGGCGGCGCACGTGTTAAAACGTTGGAAGAGTTGCGGCGAGAAACCGCTTACGCTAACAGCCTTAATGAACAGGCTGAAGAGAGTAGCTCCGTGCGTATCGATCCCAGCTTTGAGCATATGGATGAGGTTACGCTTTCGGACCGTCGCGATGAGGTTGTCGATACACACTATAATGATGTTGAGGTGCTATCAGCGCATTATGGGAGAGGCGATGTTCCTGCAAAGCCGGCTGAGGAGCTTGACCCGCTGTTTGATCATATCCCCGATTCCTTATCGTCGGTACGAGTCGCTGTGCAAGCAGGCCCCGTCGATCCTGAGGAAGCTGCCGAGTTATTGCCTCTACAGCAGGAAGAAGCAGATATACTCTCCTCGCCAGAGCCAGAGCCAGAGCCAAGCAGAGAGCATGATTTTTCAGATTCGCAGGTGGCTCACGCCAGCTCACTAGATCTTGAGCAGCCGATCACGGCCTTAATGAGGCAGGTATCAGCACAAGCGGCGCTTCGTGAGGATAGCCGCAAGCAGGCACAGCAAGAAATGTTCTCTGAGCCAAAAGCAAGTCCAGAGCCAGAAGCAAAATTTGAACCTGAGCCTGTTGAAGTAATATCTGAACCTGCTGAGGAGCCGCAAGAAACGCTGGTAGATAGATTTGAAAATGAGCCTCAAGCGTCACCAGATACTTATACAACAGAGATTCCCGTTAAACGGAAAGAAGATATACCTGAACAGCCAGAACAAAACTCCCTGTTTGATGAGGTCTCTCTAGAGCAAGCTCGAACAGATAGAAAAGCAAGGGAAAGTGTTCCTGAACCCGAAGAGGTCTTGGTTATTACCGTTGTCGGTAAGCAGCAGTCTTTGGATGGACAGGCGCTATTGCAAGTCGTACTAGCGTGCGGTTTGCGTCATGGTGACATGAATTTATTCCATCGATTTGAAGAAGGGATCGATAAAGGTGCTGTCCAGTTCAGTATGGCTAATGCGGTTAATCCAGGCACATTTGATCTGGAGCGTATGAACGAACTGTCGACACCGGGGGTTAGCTTCTTTATGTCTATGAGTGAACCAAAAGACCCTAAAAACGCTTTTGAGTGTATGTTAGCTACTGCTGAAACCGTTGCTAAACACTTAGGCGGGGATCTGCTTGACGAAAACCGCTCAGTCATGCGCCCTCAAACCAAAGCACACTACCGTGAGCGCATTACCGAATATGAAATGCATAATCGCAGTCGCCGTCATCACTGACGACTGCCTTACTTTCCTATCTAATATTTTGAAAGCCTTAATCCTATGTCCGCCGACTCCTCCGTTATTCAGGAAGCTCAGCAGCTACGTGCTGATTTAAATCGTCATAACCACCGGTATTATGTGTTGGATGAGCCAAGCATTCCTGATGCGGAGTACGATCGTCTATTTCAGCGTTTGAAAGCGTTGGAGGAAGCATACCCGGAATTAATTACTTCGGATTCGCCAACTCAACGAGTAGGAGGCTCGCCCATCAGTGGTTTTGGTGAAGTGGCTCACGAAATACCTATGTTGTCGTTGGATAATGTGTTTAACGAAGAAGAGTTAATCGATTTTGACCGCCGTGTCAGAGAGCGTCTAGGTGTGCAAGATAACGTGCAGTATGCCTGCGAGCCAAAACTAGACGGGATTGCCGTTAGCTTGCTCTACGAAAAGGGGCTTCTGGTGAGAGGGGCAACCCGTGGGGATGGTACAACTGGAGAGGATATTACGCATAATGTGCGTACCATTCCTTCTATTCCTTTGCGTTTGCTTGGGGATGCTATACCCGAACGATTAGAGGTGCGGGGCGAAATTTATATGCCTAAAGCTGGCTTTGCCGATCTGAATAAGCGTGCAGAGTTGAGTGGTGAGAAGCGCTTTGTGAACCCTCGTAATGCAGCTGCAGGAAGCTTGCGACAGTTAGATGCTCGAATTACGGCAACACGACCCTTAGAGATGTGTTGCTATGGGGTTGGTGTCATTAGTGATGGGGGATTGCCTCCTACCCATACTGATATGATGCAGCAGTTGGGTCGCTGGGGGCTCAAAATTAATGGCGAGCTTAAGGTTGCTACTGGGGATCAGGGGTGTCTTGAGTATTACCAGCATATGGCTGAAAAGCGCAATTCCCTCCCCTATGAGATAGATGGTCTGGTCTTTAAAGTTAATAAGTACTCACTACAGCAGAGATTAGGTTTTGTCTCCCGCTTTCCAAGGTGGGCGATTGCGCATAAGTTTCCAGCGCAGGAAGAGATAACTCAGATCGAGAAAATTGAATTTCAAGTTGGGCGTACAGGAGCAGTGACGCCGGTGGCGAGATTAACGCCCGTCTTTGTAGGTGGCGTAACAGTTAGTAATGCGACCTTGCATAACATGGACGAAATTGAGCGGCTTGGGGTTCAAGTCGGAGATTATGTGATCATCCGTAGAGCTGGTGATGTTATCCCTCAGATCGTCAGTGTTGTGCTGGATAAACGCCCAGACAGTGCCTCTTCTGTGGAAATGCCTGAGCATTGCCCTGTTTGTAGTGCAGATATTGAGCGAATCGAAGGCGAAGCTGTTGCGCGTTGCAGCGGAGGTTTGAGTTGTGCTGCGCAACGTAAAGAGGCGCTTAGGCATTATGCCTCCCGCAAAGCGATGGATATAGAGGGTTTAGGTGAAAAGCTGATTGACACCTTGGTTGATAAAGAATTACTCAACTCGATTACCGATATCTATCATCTTAAGCATGACGATATTGCCAATTTAGAGCGTATGGGTGATAAATCTGCAAGTAATCTGCTATCTGCCATTGAGCAAAGTAAGCAAACTCTGTTTTCCCGTTTTATATATGCGTTGGGCATCAGGGAGGTTGGTGAAGCAACCGCTCGAAATTTAGCACTGTCGTTTGGCTTTCTGGACTCCCTCATGCAGGCGGATGAGGAACAGCTTCAGGCGGTACCTGATGTCGGTAAAATCGTTGCTCATCATATCTATACGTTTTTTCGCCAGCCCCATAATGTCGAAGTGATTGCTTCACTTCGCGAAGCGGGAGTTGTTTGGCCTGAAGAGGCACCGGTAATTGCGGATGATTTGCCTCTGAAAGATAAAGTCTATGTGCTAACCGGAACGCTAGAAACGATGGGACGAGATGAGGCTAAAGAAAAATTGCGGACGTTAGGTGCTAAAGTCACTGGTAGTGTTTCAAAGAAAACGGACTGTGTAGTCGCGGGTCCGGGTGCGGGTAGCAAACTAGCCAAGGCTGAATCGTTAGGCATATCAGTACTAGATGAACAGGGTTTGATTGGCTTGCTAGAGAGCAGCGGGATTACTGTTTTATGATCATTCCAATGGAGGCGCTATCAGATGAGGCGCTTAATGGGTTAATTGAAGAATTTGTTACTCGGGATGGCACAGATTACGGTGAGATAGAAACCTCTTTGGCTCATAAAGTCACGCAAGTGAAAGCCCAACTGAAAAGAGGGGATGTCGTCATTTTATATAGTGAAACAAGAGGTGATGTGAATATCGTCTCACGCCCATCCCTCAATATGAGCGCCACTGATCAATAGCCGGAGTAGGTCAGAACGGCACACGATGCCTAATAGCTGCTCATCCTCATTGAAAATGGGAATCGCATTGATGTCGTACTCAATAAACGTCGCCGAGATGACAGCGACATCCGTATCAGGTAGTGCTGCAATAAGTTGTTTCGTGAAGAAATTAGCGATACTCACCGGTGAATCTTTACCGTGTTCAATAATATCTGTGCGAGAAATAATCCCAACCGGATGCTCTTGAGCATCAGTGATCATCAAGTGGCTAATATGCAGCTCTTGCATGCGGCTCCATACGGTTTTAAAAGTCGCTTCCCGGCTGATGGTATGAACGGGGTGGGTCATAATTTGTGAGGCTTTTAGTCGCTTATGGTGGGCTAGCCTTTGATCGGGTTTTGTTGGACTGTAAGTATCGGGTTGCGCTTCATTATGGGTATTGCTGGCCTCAGTGCCTAAGAAGTGGCTAAAAGACTCCCCGTCAGCATGCACCTGTTTCTCAAGCCCTGCACTATCGTGAGCAGCTTTCGTTTGGGTCGTACTGTCTACTCCTCTCGCTGGGAATAAGGAACGAACCGGTGTTTTAATTCGGTTGCCATGATCGATAACAATCAGTGCCATATAGATCTCTCTTTTCGCAATACCCAGAATAGCGGCAGCATTCGGCAATCCTTTAGATAACCTTAACGACCCCTGATTAAATCTTTAATCAAAAAACGAGCGGGATGCAATGCATTTCCTATATTTCTAGATATAGGAAGGGGTTCGCCTGAAATCAATGATGCAAGATACTCTGATGCTAATGGTGCGGTTATCAGGCCTTTTGATCCATGGCCGGTATTGATATAAAGGCCGGAATGTAAAGGAGGTACTAGATTCTCAAACTTCCAGTTTTTATCATCTGCCAGTTTTGCATAACGTTGCAGATAAGCGTCGTCTTGTGGAGCGGGCCCAACGATGGGGAGGTAGTCAGGCGTTGAGCAGCGAAATCCCACTTTGCCCTGCCAAGTTTCAGGTGTTGATAGTTGGCTTGCTAAATTTGGAAGTGCTGTGCTCAGTGTTGTTAGGTTGTTTATATGGTCGCTCGGGCGGACGTTGGTGTCCGAGTCTCGTAAGTTAAATGTTGCACCAAAACTATACAAACCCTCCTTGGCGGGGGAGATATATCCATCCCCGCAGACAACCGTTTTTAGTGTTGGCATGGTGTCGGGCTCGGGAGCTATGGAAACCTGTCCACGAATATTCTTGAGAGGTAGATGTTGGAGGGGGTGGAATGAGGCCGCTTCTGAAGCAGAAGCCACAACAAGTGTGCTTGCTTGATATATGCTTCCTTTGCTGTCCGTGACTTGCCACTCGCCAGAGGAGAGCTGTTTTATCTCGATGATATGACAATGGGTCTTAAGATCAATAAACGGACTTTGTATAAGTGCATCACAGACGCCTTTGGGGTAGGCCCAGCCAGCTCGAGGAAACCATAGGGCAGGGTGTTTGATCAAGCTTCCTGAGATCTCGCTAGCCTCCTCTGCCGAGAGTAGCCTGACCGTTTCGGCGTCATAAAAACCGCTTTCCACGGTGGCTTTTTGGCGCTCGATCTCTTTTGGGTCTATTGCTAACTGCAGCAATCCGCACTGCTCGGCAATTGATCCGTCAAAGCATCGATGCATCTCTAGTAACCGGAGGCTGTACTCAAGCCCACAAAGGTGGAACTCTCCAGATAGGGTGGGTTGGATAGGTAGCTTGGCATATAGCGCCCCTTGGCGATTACCCGAAGCTTCTTGGCAAATATCGTTGTTCTTTTCCAGCAGGGAAACTTTGATACCCCGTCGTGCAAGCGCTTCAGCCGTCGCGCATCCGGCTAATCCGGCACCTATCACGATAGCTGTGCTTGGTTTTTGGTTTTTAGGTAGATTAAACCAAGGTTGCACAGAGTCGTCAGATATCGGAGGTGGTGTAGAAAAAGTGCCTGTTAGCATCTCCCTCTTTTTTCCGAATCCTTTAGCTTTGAGCATCTCAAATCCCACATCAGAGAGTCCTCGCCTTACAAAACCTGCTGATGTGAAAGTGGCGAGTGTGGAGGGTTTATCAGCACAACTTAAGCGACCTATTTCACGGAACAGTTCGGTGCTCCACATCTCAGGATTCTGACTGGGTGCAAAGCCATCTAAAAACCAAGCATCCACTGACGTATCAATTTGCCTGAGGCTTGAGGCTGCATCACCAATACAGAGGGTGAGATAGAACCGGCCATGGTCAAAGATGAATCGGTGCATCCCTTTAACAACCGGTGGATACTGTGAGAGTAACTGGTCGGAAAAATGTTTGAGTTCAGGGAGTAGTTCAAGTGACTTTTGAAGGTCCTTGCGGCTTAGGGGGTAGAGCTCTGTGGATATAAAGTGAAGCTGCGAGGGCAGAGTCGGATAGAGCTTGCTGAGTAATGTTAGCGTCATTAGTAGATTGGAGCCTGTGCCAAATCCTGTTTCAGCGATGATGAAACTTGTATTTGACGCCTCAGTAAAGCGTTCAGTTAGACGGTTTCCGTCGATAAAAACGTGTTGGGTTTCTGCCATACCATCGTGCTGACTGAAGTAAATATCGCAGAAACTCTCAGAGAAGGGCTTTCCGTCTTGCCAGCGAATGGAGGCATGTTTAGGCTGCATAGGGCGCTTGTTAACCGTTGTGTTGTAAAGGTGAGTTGGTGCTATCTATCATACCTTATTGTAGAGATATATAGTCCTTGTTACATCGTGTTATACTCTGCGCCTATTTAAGTTCGGTGCTGATAATTTTTGAGGTGAAGATGCCAAGCGAAGCAGATGTAAAGGAAGCCTATCACCAGTGGTACTACAACAGTGAAGTTTGGCAAGAGGTAAAGTTTTTAGGTGTCCCTTGTTATAAATCTGTTTCTGATATGTGGAATTATCAAGAGATACTATCAGAGTTAAAGCCCTCTTTGATTGTGGAGTTCGGTACACGTTTTGGTGGTTCCGCCCTGTTCTTTAGCGTTATGGGACGTGCTGTCAATCCGGATCTTAAAGTGCTGAGTGTAGATATTTCCCATGAGGATGTGTATCCGCAGGTATTGTTGGACTCAGCTATTCAGCTAGCCACAGGTTCCTCGTCCGATCCGGTCATTGCTGCGCGTATTGCTAAAATGCGTGCGCTTTTCCCGGGTAAGGTGTTCTTTATTCTGGATAGCGACCATACGAAAGCTCATGTTTTGGCTGAACTCGAATTGCTGAGAATAGTCATACAGTCAGGTGATTATGTGATAGTTGAAGATGGAAACATCAATGGTCATCCCGTGTTACCAGGTTGGGGAGAAGGTCCTTATGAGGCTGTAGAAGAGTACTTTGCTCGTTACCCTGATGATTATACGATTGAAACAGAGAGAGAGGGTAAGTTTGGTTTTACCTTTGCCCCCAAAGGTTTTCTAAGGAAAAACTAGCCGACTTATGAGCAATCTTGTACAACTCGGTGGGCTACTTGTCTCACAGAAAAAAATCAGCACTAGGGACTTAGAACGCGCACTTATCGCCCAGCAAGAAATGGGTGATATGCTGGGCCAGGTTTTGATTAAGCTAGGGCTTGTTTCTGAGCAAGATGTTTGCTCAGCCTTAAGTGAGCAGATGTCTATCCGATTTCTACCTTTGGTGGCTTACCCTGAAGAACCGATAATCATAGAAGGGTTGTCGCAGGATTTTCTATTTAGCAACAATGTTGTGCCTGTATCTAAAACCGAAGCTGGTATCTGTTTTGCGGCCAGTGTTCCTCAAGACGCTTATATTAAAAAAGCATTGCGTATTGCCTTGGGTTGTCCCATTGAGTTATGTATCGGCCTTGATGCTGATATCTCCTTAGCATTACAGAAGTATTTACAGGTTTCCGATGATGCGCTTGAGAGTGACGAAGTCGTATCGGATAGCTTCGCCGGGGATGATGAGTTCATCGAGCACCTGAAAGATTTGGCTAGCGAAGCACCGGTGATTCGACTGGTCAATCAGATTATTCATAAAGCATTGGATTTGGGTGCTTCTGATATCCATATTGAGCCATTTGATGATGGTCTTCACCTTCGCTATCGAGTGGATGGGGTGATTCATGAAGTACCTGACCCCCCCCAATTTAGTTTGGCTCCTGCTATTGCTTCTCGTATCAAGCTACTGGCTCATTTGAATATTGCTGAACGTCGTCTTCCTCAGGATGGACGTATTATGACGAGGGTGAAAGGTCACGAGCTGGACCTTAGGGTCTCGACGATACCTACCGTCCACGGTGAAAGCATTGTTATGCGTGTTTTGGATCGTCAAAGTATCCAACTAAGCCTTGATAAGATGGGCTTCGGACAAGACACCTTATCCCGCTATCGCGAGCTATTAGATCGCCCCCATGGGGTGTTATTGGTTACAGGCCCTACAGGCTCGGGTAAAACAACAACGTTGTATGCTTCGTTAGCCGCGATGGACTCGCAATCGTTAAAAATAGTGACGGTTGAGGACCCAGTTGAATATCAACTTAGAGGAATTAACCAGATTCAGGTGCAGTCACAGATTGATCTGACGTTTGGTAAGGCGCTACGCTCAATTCTCCGTCAGGATCCAGACATTATTATGATCGGTGAAATGAGGGACACTGAGACGGCGCAAATTGGCGTACAGTCTGCTCTAACCGGACATTTAGTCTTGTCTACACTACATACCAATACAGCAGCTGGTGCAATTACACGCCTTGAAGATATGGGAATCGAACGCTATTTGATAACCTCTTCTGTTAACGGTGTGCTCGCACAGCGATTGCTGCGAAAGCTTTGCCAAAAATGCCGTATCCCTGTTGAATTGACGGCAGAGGTGATCGAAACATCAGGGCTGGGGCGCTTTTTGCAACCTGGTCAAACAGTTTACCGCAGCTGTGGTTGTTCTGAGTGTCAGGGAAGTGGTTACGCTGGTCGTACATCGATTCATGAGCTTTTCGTCATGGATAGTGATATGCACAAAGCGATTTTAAGTGGCTCTGATGCAACAACGCTTCATACGGTTGCCAGACGAAATGGCATGATTACACTGTATGAAGACGGTCTACGAAAAGTGGCACAAGGTGTAACTTCTCTTGAAGAGGTGATACGTGTGACTCAAGATCAGGGTTCAGAGGATGTTGTCGCGTAATGGCTGAGTTCTATTACCGTGCAGCCAAACGCGATGGCTCCATTATTGAGGGTGCGCTTACCGCTGATAGTAAGGCGTTGGCGCTACGTCAGCTTAAAATGCAAGGGTTAACTCTGCTTAAGCTGGATGAAGTAGCTAATGGATCACGTCAGGGTGAAAGTCAGGCTCAACAATCATCCTTAACGCGAAATGAAGTGTTGTCAGTAACTAATGAGCTTGCTGTTTTGCTTCGTGCGGGTTTGCCTATTGATCGGGCCCTAAAAATTCTGATTGAAATGAGTGTTTCGCCTAATCAGGTTAGGGTACTCACATCTATTCTTGAGACTGTTAAAAGCGGTAAAGGCTTTAGTCAAGCGCTGGCTCCTTATGAGTCTACTTTTGGGTACTTTTATATCAATATGATTAGAGCGGGCGAGGCTAGCGGACAATTGGGTGATGTATTAACACGCTTGTCCGCTTATCTGGAAAATGCGAAAGAGATTCGCAGTAGTGTGATATCTGCGTTGGTGTACCCAACTATTTTGCTGGTGGTTGCGACGCTCTCTATTTTCCTCATGCTTGGCTTTGTGGTCCCGCAGTTTGAAACGCTATTTTCAGATATGGGTGATGCCTTACCGACGTTGACCCGTGGTGTGATTGATGCAGGTAATGCTGTTAAATCCTATGGTTGGGTGATGCTGATTGTTGTATGCACCCTTGGGTTTGTCATTCGTCAGTGGGCTAGCAGTGATAAGGGAGCCTTAAAAAAAGATCAGTTTATGCTGAGTTTGCCCATTGTGGGAAGCGTTGCTTTCAAATATGAAATGGCGAAGTTTTCTCGTACGTTGGGAACCTTACTGGGGAATGGTGTGTCTTTACTGTCTGCCTTGACGATTGCCATAGGTGCTGTGGGGAATCGACAGGTAAAAGCATCTTTGAGTGTTCTTGAGCCTGCTGTAAAGCAAGGAGAGAGAATGTCTCTTGCATTACAAAAAACAGAAGCGTTCACCCCCATGGTTGTTCAAATGGTTAGAGTGGGTGAGGAATCCGGTAGTTTGGATAACATGATGCTTGAGTTGGCGAAGGTTTATGATAACGAAGTGCAGTCGGGTGTTAAGCGAGGACTGACCTTATTAGAGCCGATGTTGATATTGGGCATGGGTGGTGCGATAGCGGTGATTATTATCGCTATTCTAATGGGCATACTATCGGTAAATGATCTGGCAGTATAATGTCGGCTGAAAAGCTATTTTTCAATAAAAGAGTAAAGTTGAGGGTTGATTGTGCCAACACGTTATAAAAAAAATCGATTTGAGCAAGGTATCACACTTGTCGAAATGTTGGTTGTGCTGGCCATTATCGGTCTGCTGGCTGGTCTGGTGGGGCCTGCTGTATTGAATCAATTAGGTGGGGCAAAGTCGAAGACAGCTAGTGTACAAATTAAAGACTTTGAACAAAGCTTAGAGATATTTAAATTGGATGTTGGTCGCTTTCCAAGTACGGAAGAAGGGTTGGCAGCATTAGTTGAAAAACCATCGAATGTGGTTGGCTGGAATGGGCCTTACCTGAAGTCAGGTGTGCCGCAAGACCCCTGGAAAAAGCCCTATCAGTATAAAATGCCGGGTGATCATGGAGAGTATGACATCTTCACTTACGGACAGGACGGTGTTCCTGGCGGTGATGGTGAGAATGCAGACATAGGTAGTTGGTAATAGGGATTAATTGTGCTGTTGCACCGCCAGACGGGTTTTACATTACTTGAAATTATGGTTGTGCTTGCAATAGCAGGCTTAGTGTTGGGTGTGTCAGGCCCTATGGCCTTAAAGCTCTATGAGTCGACGCAGTATCGAAGTGCGGTTAAGGATGTTATGACATCGCTAACCGCCGCAAGATATAGCGCCATCTCTTCAGGTCGATATGTCGATGTGGTCACGACACCTGAGTTGAGAACGATTAAAGCCGGCAAAAAGGAAGTGACTTTGACTGACAATGTGAATCTCTCCGTTACCTCTGCTCAATCTCTTAATCAGCTGATAGACGGTGCAGGAGTGATTCGTTTTTTTCCAGATGGAACCTCGACAGGTGGGAGTATTCTCCTTGAGCATAAGAACGGCAATGGGGTGCAGCTTCGTGTCGATTGGTTACTTGGCTCCATTAAGCAGGTACCGCTATGATACGACGTGGCGAACAAGGATTCTCGCTATTAGAGATGATGGTCGCTATTAGTATTTTGGCTATGTCGCTTGGTGCGCTTTACCAAGCGGTTGGCGGTGCCACAAAAAGTATTCGAGTTGATGAGAAGTACCTTTATGCTGTAGAACTTGGGCGCTCATTACTAGCACTGAATAGTGTAGTAGAGAGAGAGGCTGAGCAGTCGGGTGAAACCCAAGGCGGTTTTACATGGCATGTGAAATCGACATCTCATCCCTTCGGAGAGGTGCAGGCACTAAAGCCTGGAGATTTGCAGGATATTGTTGTTGAAGTTGCGTGGCATGATGCAGGTAAGCGACGTTCAGTTGTGCTGCACTCGGTTGTAGCTGGTGAGGTTGAGCGGTGATAGCCAAAAAAAGCCAGTCCGGCTTTACGATGGTTGAGATGATTATCGCGTTGGTTATCTTATCTATGATCATGTTGGCGACATTGACGGCCTTGCGTACTTTTGCACAAACTCAATCAAAAATCGAAGAGGTGACGGCTCGACTCAATACGACCCGACAAGTCACGGACTTTTTAAGAAGAACTATCGGGCAAGCGACGCCAGTCTTATTTGCACCTGTAAAAGGAGACTATGAGGCATCTTATGGGACTTACTTTATAGGGGAGCAAACGTCCTTAGTTTGGGTTGCACCAATGAATTTTGGATTGGATGCAGGAAGTAGTTTTGTATTTCGCTTAAGTCAGGAAGATAGTCGCTTATGGTTGCAATTTTCACCATTTATTGACTCCGTAACAGAGCCTGATTGGAGTGAGTTAATCAAGTATGAGTTGTTGGCTGATATAACCGAGTTTGAAATAGGTTTTCTAGGGAGTCGTGCTTCAGGATGGTTGAAAGAGTGGCCTCTTTCGCAGGCTAGCCCCGCATTAGTTAAGTTAACGATATCATCAGCAGAGCGGTTTTTGCCTGAAATTGTGGTTCGTTTAGATGATGGGCAGTTGCACGTAAGATGATGGGGGCCAGAAAAGAAGCGGGTGTCGCATTAGCTATATTGTTGTGGTTTATTGCTGCGATGTCGCTGTTGGTTGGCACGATAATGTATCAAACTCGTATAGATATTAAGTTATCCCAGCTCAGAATTCAGCAAGCACAAGCTGAGGCGCTAGGTGATGGTGCTGCTCAACTTGCGTTAATGAAAAGGTTGCAAGCGCAGCAGGATGTCGGTTTTTCCGAAAGGGTTACATATTATGACATGCGTTTGGCTGATCATGATGTTAAGGTGCGCATGCTGTCCGTGTCAGGGTTGGTTGATCTGAATACATCCCCCGAGACGTTGCTGCTAACGATGTTTAAGATAAATGCGGGTCTCAGTGAAGATCAAGCTTCTTTGTTGGCGAGCAGAGTGGTGGCTTGGCGCTCTTCATCAAAGCTTAATGAAAATGAGAGTGGTGAACATGCATTCGGCGCTTCGCCTTATAAGGTTATTCGTTATGGGCGTTTTGAGTCGCCAGAAGACCTAATGATGATCGAGGGTATGACGAGAGAAATCTATGATAAAGTCAAAAACTCAATCTATGTAGGGCAGTTAGATAGTGCTCAAGTGCATATGCCTTCAGCGCCGTTTTCTGTTTTAACGGTACTCGCTGAGGGCGATGAAGCATTAGCCTCTCAGTGGCAGTTGGCTCGTCAGTCAGAGCAGGTGTTTACGTCAACCGGTATTAATGCTGAGTGGTTAGCAGCGTCACCAGTTGCAATGTATCGCATAGAAAGTAGAGTGCGCTTTTTAAGCGGTGAAGTGTTCCAGCGTACCCGTTGGGTTGAGCAAAATGGTACGGGGTATGAGGGGTTGCCTTGGAAGTTTATCAGGACAGAACCTGTGGTCCGGGTGGAAGCGTTCGATTTTGTCAACGAGTTAGGAAAGTAGATGTCAGCAGTTAATAATAAATGGAGCTTTCTTGGCTACGACCTTCGCAACGTGTTCCGTTCTGTTCGCTCCGCTTTGGGCGAACTATGTCATTCTCCTCAATCATTGCTGGCCAGAAATCTCGCAGAGACGGTCAGAGTCTACGAGGCAGGGCAGACGCACTTTATCTTGAACAATAAAGTCGTAACAAGTGGACCAGCTCATAGCGAAGCACTTGTTTTGCCTGATGATCAATGTTTATGCAAAACGATTACACTGCCTGAAAGTGCAGAAGATGACCTAGAAAACTTTTTATCCCTTGAGGTGCGAGCTAGCAGCCCTTTTGCTGAGGAAGACACCCGTTTTGGATGGTGTATCATCGATCGCAAAGCGGGAATGCTTAACGTTTTGCTGGTGATTACTTCTAATCTGCTGGTTCATCGTTTTGTTCAGAGTCAAGATTTAGAACGAGACCTCAATAATTATGAAGTCTGGTATCGATCCGACGTCGCATGTGTGGAAATCTTCGGATATGCAGAAGATGAGCGCAGAGTGCGTTATACAAGGCGTTTGAAAAGGTTCTTTTTGTTATGTGGATCGATGCTGGCATTGCTTTTCCTTTTGGGTTGGTTGCCTGTAGTGTTTAAGCAGGCAGAAATGCAAAAGGTGGCGCAGCAGTATGAGCAAGTAAGGCAAGCGGCACAGCCAGCTGTCCAGTTACGTGAGGCGTTGGGTAAAAAAAGGGAAATAGCCTCTCAAGTTAGCACGGTAAATGCTCAGCGTTATGATGTTATCAATGAGCTTGAGCGGTTGGCGGTTTTGTTGCCAGATAATGCTTTTCTTACATCAGTAGATATGAGAGAAGGCTTGATTCGTATTGAAGGTTTAGCGGATAACGCATCCTCTTTGATGCAGCTTTTATTGGCGGAGCCTAGTTATAGTAAGGTTGTTTCACCAGCGGCTTTCAGAAAGGAAGGAAGAAGTGGGCGAGAGCGTTTTGTTTTTGATCTGACGCCGCAAATAGTTGCACCGGAGGTGTTGGAGTGATCGGTTTATCAGCAAAATCATCACGTGTAGTCTGGTTGTTTTTGGCGATCATTTTCGTTTGCTTGGCTATTTTTTACATGCGTATGTTTGCTGCATACCAAGAAGCTCAAGCAGATATTGAGTCGATGCAGCCCCGCATCGCTCGTTTTTTGGCAGCTCAAGAGCATGAAAAATCTTTTGAGGCGGCGAATGTTCAAAGTGAACAGGTTTTAGCTCAGCAAGTTTATTTATCTGGCGATGAAACAACGATTACTAGTCAGTTGCAGCAAGATGTCAGGAGTGCATTTGAAGGTGTAGGGTTAAGTGTTTCTGCAAGTCAAATTCTGCCTGCGAAAAATGAGCAACAGCTAAGTCGTCTCTATCTGGATATTACAGCTTCTGGTAGTGTTGTCGCTTTGAATGACGCGCTAGCTGTTCTAGAGGCGGCTCGTCCTAGAGTTTATACCGAGTGGATTAATGTTCAGCCTGTTCGGCAACGGCGTGGACCTATTGCTTCTCAAGTTATCAGTGCACGTTTTAGGCTATTTGTTATGAGGGGGCTGCTTGAAGAGTAACGCATTGTCTTTGATGGTCCGGTTGATCGTTGTATTTGCCTTGCTTGTTTTTGTTGTTGCCGCTTATGGTGCCTACAAAATGATGAATTTGGCTTTGCCGCAAGCATATCCATTGGCAAGTGATTTAATATCACCCCTACAAGCTAAAACTGATACGACAGAGGTTGTTTCATCTGATGACTTTGTGTCTCGGCCGCTATTTTGGGAAGAGAGGCGCGTGGTTGAGGAGGAGGTAGCTGAGGTGCCGAAGCCTGTAAGTAATCAGCGGGACCCATTTCGAGGGGTTCAATTACTAGGCATCTACCTCTACGGAGATCAAGCAGGGGTGATCGTAAATATCAATGGTGTAAAGCAGAGAATTAAGATGGGAGCGGAGTATGAAGGCTGGAACCTTGAATTTATGAGCCCTGATAGTGTCGTATTTACCAAAGGTGATGAAAACAAAGTGGTCTTGTTGGAACATGCTTCAACTGCTGGCGTGCCTGCCTCTGTGGGGCGTGCGTTAGTTACTCCAAAGTCTGCGCCTAGAGTAAATGAGAAACCGCCTTTAGCCAGTGAGCAATCTAGTAAGAAATAGATAATGACAATCTATTACTCTGAATTAGGGGTGGCGTTTGTCCGGTATCTGTTATTGAGAGATATATGAAAAAAGTAATGAATATTGCCGTTGTTGCCCTTCTGTTAACAGGTTGTGCGGCAAATGAAAAGCGTGTGAATGATCCACTGGAGTTTCCTTTTGATCGGCAGCTGGCTAATACAGAACCGTATCGTTTGATGACGGCGCCGTTAAGTGCCGAGCAAGAAACTGCTGAGTCAACTGAAGCCAAAGAAAAAGATCAGCCTGTTATATTCAGGGGGAACGACCGACAGGTTAAATTGCCAATCGTAAGGCCGCCTATAAAATTATTTGGTGAAGCTGTAGCGCTTAATTTTGAGCAAGCTCCGTTGGTTGATGTGGTTCATGCGATATTGGGCGATATGCTTGGGCTAGATTACGTGATTGAGCATCCAATTGCAGGAGAGGTGACGCTTCGCACGCGCACGCCAGTACCCAGAGATCAGCTATTAGTTATTCTGGAGTCGTTATTGCGCTCTAATAATGCGGTTATGGTTCGTGATGCGAGTGACCGTATATTTGTTAGCTCTTCACAAGATATTAATCGCAGATTGCCACAGATAGCTAACGCACAAAGTTTGGGTGCAGGATACAGCACAACAATTATTTCCTTGCAATATATCGGCGCTGCAGAGATGGCAGAAATTTTGAAGCCAATGGCGGATGAGAGCGCCTTTGTTCGGGTTGACTCAACCCGAAACCTTCTAATGATGGCCGGAACTCGCAATCAGATGGAAGGCTGGCTCGATATCGTGGCAACCTTTGATGTTGATATGTTGAAAGGTATGTCGGTTGGTATCTTTCCACTGGAAAATAGTTCTGTTAGTGATATTGAAGAAGCGTTATCTGGCTTGGTGGGCGGGCAGTCAGCATCGGCTGGTGGCAAAGACGCCTCTGCATTGGCAGGGGGTATCGGTAGTGTTGTTAAAGTGATACCCGTTGAAAGATTGAACAGCATACTAGTTATTACGCCTCGTGCGCATTATCTTGAAACCATCAGAACATGGATTGAACGATTGGATAGATCACCCAGCGACAGCTTAGAAAAGCGATTGCACGTGTACCCTGTGCAAAATACGTCGTCAGGTCATTTGGCTGAGTTGTTGAGTAGTGTGTATTCGGGTAGTACTAGTGGTGCTAAAAGCAAAGACTCCGGCGTAGCGCCAGGGTTAGCCAAAGAGAGTGTTACATCCGATGGCAAAACAACATCGTCAGCATCTAGTAACCAAAAAACTAACACAGCTTCCAAAGTGAATGTTCAACTCGGTGATAGCACCAGTATTGTTGCCGATGAGGATAATAATGCGCTATTGATTTACGCTACAGGTAAAGAGTACAAGAAAATTGAATCGGCCCTGAAAAAGCTAGATGTAGTTCCGGCTCAGGTTTTGATTGAGGCCAGTATTCTGGAAGTGACTTTGACAGACGACTTTAGATTTGGCGTTGAGTGGGCATTCTCTAACGGAATAGGCGGCGGTGATAGAGGCACGGCGCAACTGGGAACATCAGAGAATGCAATAGCAGCCATCCTACCGGGGTTTTCCTACACGGTAGCTAACTCGGCTGGTAATATTGAAGCAGTGCTGAACGCGCTAGCCGAAAAATCGTTACTAAACGTTATATCTACACCTTCGGTTATGGTGTTGGATAACAATACAGCTACTATTCAAGTGGGTGATCAGCAGCCGGTCAGGACTGGGCAGTCGGTGAGTACGGATGGTAATGTGCTAACTTCCTCTATCGAATACAAAGATACTGGTGTGAAGCTTGCGGTTACGCCTTCTGTTAATGCAGGGGGTTTAGTAACTATGTCGGTAGAGCAGTCGGTAACGGATGTAGGTACAGTTGATTCGGCCACAGGGCAGCGTTCTTTTAATAAACGAGATATTAATAGCCGTGTGGCGGTTAGAAGTGGTGAATCTGTTGTGTTAGGTGGGCTAATACGAGAAAATAAGACCAATTCAAAGAGCGGTGTGCCGGGGCTCTATGAAATACCGGTATTTGGTGGTCTGTTTGGTAAAACAACAGATACGGGTAAGCGAACTGAGCTACTGATCGTCATAACCCCTAAGGTGTTATTGAATGAAGAAGATTTGCGTAGTGTGAGTCGTGAGATGCGTTCAAGGATACGAGGGTTGGATCTATTGGAGCCAAAAGCTAAATAATTCATTGTTGAATGAATGAAATGTGCTTTTTGTAATGTGTTGTTAATCTAATTTGAGTATTGTTAGCGTGATGGGAATAAAGATAGACTATAAAAGGGTAGTGTTACTGTCTGTGTGCTTAGGGCTATTGTCAGCATGTAGTACTATCAGTGATATAGGATTGAACGATAGTGAAATTGTCGCAAAACGATCTCAGGCAAGACTGGATGCCTTGATACAAGGGGATGTTGAAAAGGCGTTGTCTTATACAACTCCTTCCTTCCGTCAATTTACAACGCCAAGAATCTACCGGACGCGAGTAGCTGGTACGGGGCGCTGGAAAGAGGCCAAAGTGGAAAGTGTTGTATGTGAAGCTGAGTCTTGTGATGTTAAGACGACCATAAAGTATCTTTCTCCCTTGCATAAAATGACAAATGTAACTAGTTTAAAGGAGAAGTGGATACGTGTAGATGGGGCTTGGTGGCTCTATCAGCCTGTTCGCTAGAAGGGGAAAGTGGCAAGAAATGTGTTTGCAGGGTAATCAAACTTAATAATGCTTGATGTAGGCCTAAAAACTGATAAATTGTTAAAATGCTCAGTTGTTTAGCTTGGATACGTGTGTTAAGTTATGCGCTGTTTACATTCATGGTAATTGAATGGGTGTAGCCCAAAACACTGTTTGATATAAAGCTCATATCAGTATGGGGAAATTTGGATTTAATTTTTATTAAATTTGAATTATGATTTTTTGTGAAACCTTTAAAAGAAAACAATCGGATTGTTGTAAACCTAGGAGCAACACAATGAAGAAAAAACTTCTACCTTTGGCGCTGGCGGCGGCTACTGGTCTGGTGGCTAGCACCGCTCAAGCAGTGTTTGTTAACCCAGAAGGTCACGGTCAGGTCTTGCTGTATCCTTACTACACTGTAGAAGGTGGTAACGATACTTACATTAACCTGGTAAACACGACTAACGAATACAAAGCGGTTAAAGTACGTATTCTTGAAGCTATGAACAGCCAAGAAGTTCTCGACTTTAACTTGTACCTGTCTCCGCAGGATCACTGGTCTGCTGTGATTACTGCAGATACAAACGGTGCTGGTGCAGTTATCCGTACAGCTGATACTTCTTGTACAGTGCCTAAGTCCCTAGCAGCTACGGCTCCTGGTGTGGCAGGTCCTTCTGTGCCTTTCCGTGATACTACATATTCTGCCGATAGCGTAAACGGCCTTGAGCGTACTCGTGAAGGTTATGTTGAAATTATCGAGATGGGTGTTTTAACTGACGCTGTCACAGATCAGCCAGCTGTTTTGCACGGCGCTAATAGCATTCCAGGTAACTGTAATGTCCTGACTACTAACTGGCAGGCTGGCGGTAAGTGGGATGTAGATGAAATCGCTGATATGGATGTACCAACAGGTGGTCTGTATGGTTATGGTGTAATCATTAACGTTGCAGATGGTACTGACGCAACTTATGATGCAGTAGCGCTGGATAAGTTCGTTGATGTTGATGAAGATCCTTTGGCTACTTCTATCCACGCTGAGCCAGGCTCTATCCTGCCTTCATTGGCGCAGGCTACTCCAATCGCGCACGTGCTTGATGGTTCTGCTGGTGCTCCAGCTATAATCGCTGCTACTCCTGATTCTGGTTTAGGTATTGATGCAGTTAGTACTGTATTGCAGAGCAGCTCTATCATGAACGACTTCGTTCTTGAGCCAACTATCAACGGTGCTACTGATTGGGTTGTAACTTTCCCAACTAAGAAAGTATACGTTAACAAAGTGGCGCCAGCTGATGCTCCATTCACAAATGTGTGGTCTACTGCGACTTCTACTGCTTGTGAAGAGATCGGTATTGTTTACTACAACCGTGAAGAGCAAGGTTTGGCTCCAAGTGATCTAGACTTCTCTCCAAAACCACCTGCTGGTTCTGCGACATCTTTGTGTCACGAAGCTAATATCATTAGCTTTAACAACAGCGATGTGTTGAGCGGTACTTCTCGTGTGCAAACTGATTTGACTGTTGTTCATGATAATGGTTGGATGGAGATTGATTTCACTACTGTTGCTAACCGTGCGGTTGCTACGGATGCTGGTGACTTTGAAGGTCTGCCTGTTATCGGTTTCGCAGTTCAGAAGTACGTTAACGGTGACGTGAATGGTACTGGCGTATTGTCTAACTATGCTGGTTCTGTAACTCACAAAGCTAAGCGCTCAATTATTGCTCCATAATATGGTTTAATTGAAGTGTTTTTAACGCAGCCTTCGGGCTGCGTTTTTGTTTATACTTAGGTTGAACTTATGCGTGCTAGCGCTGTCTTAACCAATATTTTTGAATTCTAGGGATGTTCAACTAGAATTAAGATAGGGATGTTAAGATGCTGTCTTGCTGTAGTGTAAGAATTGCTAACATTGTTAAAGGCATGTTTGATGAGAGGTAAAAAAATGCAAAAGCAACTGATTAAAGCAATGGGCTTGGCTTCATTGATGATGCCTTTAGGAGTGTATGCTCTTGATGTAACAGTTAACGGAGTGACAAAGACGGTGAATACGGTCAGTATTCAGCAGTCCTCCGCTGGTGTGGTTATTACTACTGATCCAAGTATTGAGTTTTCAAATGGCGGCGGGGGTGGTGGTAGTGTGAACCCTGTTGCTATTAATGATTCTGCTACAACACCGGTTGATACGTTGGTAAATATTAACGTTGCAGGAAATGATACTGATCCAAATGATGCAGTGGTTCCTGCATCGGTTGTAATTGTAACCCAGCCTGCACATGGTACCGCGGTTGCTGTGGGTGATGGTACAGTGGACTACACGCCTTCCGGTGGTTATATTGGTAACGATTCGTTTACCTATAACATTAAAGATGGTGGGAATAACGTTTCTAACAACGCGACTGTTAATATTGCGGTAGGCGATGTGACTGTACTACCAGTTGCGAATAATGACACAGCAACTACGGATGAAAGTGTTGCTGTAATGGTAGATGTTCTAGCTAATGATACCGACACTAATAATGATATTGATGAAACCTCTGTCGTGATTGTGAGTGATGTATCTCATGGTACTACCTCAGTTAACGCTACAACGGGTGTTGTCACTTATACGCCAACGGCAGGGTATGTAGGTTCAGATTCATTCACCTATAAAGTATCCGATGATGCTGCTCATGAGTCTAATGTTGCAACTGTTACTCTAACTGTGAACTCTGTATCTGCTTGTGGTGCTCTGCCAGCTGGGGTTAATTTAGGTCCTCAGATAGATTGGGCTGCACCGGGTGGGCGAAGTGAAATCTATATTACTGGAACGGAAACGTATTCACAGCCATTTACTTCTACTTCAGGCGGCGGTTATGGTGGTCAGATTGCCTTTAGTGAAACCTCTGGCTATGAAAGTGTTATGCGTAAACTATGGATTTCAACCTGTCCAGGTGGTCCTGCAGTACCTAAATGTGAGCGTGAAGGTGTAAGTGCTCAAACATTACGCTGGGGGCAGCTGACAGGATATAAATACTGTGAGCTAGATAAGAATACTGATTATTATCTAAATATGACTAATACGAGCAACTGTGCGGCGAATAGGGCGTGTGGTGCATATCGTAGTATTTTAACGAATAATAAGCCTAATTAATTTTGTATTTTGCTAATCAAGTGTGCCCATCTTAGATGGGCGCACTTTTTGTAGAGAAAGTTAAATGAAACGCGAGTTTTTCCTAAGTGCGGCTTTAATTCTTGTCATGCCTATGGCTGCTGCTGATGATCGAATCCTTATTCAAAGAGCTGATGTTACTGTTACTGAAGAAGAGGTTTCTACCTACTTGGTAGACCGGGTTCCAGCAGGCCGCCGTTTGGACTTTTTAAATAATCCTAAATCTGTGCGTGATATGGCTGAAAGCCTCTATATAATGAAGGCCTTGGCAAAGGAGTCTGAAAAAACGGATTTAGTGGATTACGATCAGATTGAAAAGCAGCTAAAAATACAGCGTGATCGCCTTGCGATGACTCAATACCTTGAAAAGACCATCGATGCTCAGTTAGCTAAAGTTGATTGGGATGCGGCGGCGGCTGATGAATACAAAGCTCACAAGGATGATTATAAGACAAGTGAGTCAGTGCGAGCCTCTCATATTCTTGTAAAAACTGACACTCGTACTGATGAAGAGGCTTTGGCGCTCATCGCGAAAATTCAGTCTGAAATTTCTGAAGGTAAAGGTTTCAATGCGTTAGCTGTGCTGTACTCCGAAGATCCATCTGCTGCAACAAACTCTGGTAGCCTAGGACGTTTCACTCGAGGACGGATGGTTAAAGAGTTTGATGATGTGGTTTTTGGTATGCGGACTCCAGGTGAAATCAGTAAGCCTGTGAAAACTCAGTTTGGTTATCACCTGATTCAGCTTAATGAATATATGCCGGGTGGTGTTAAGAGTTTCGAAGAAGTAAAGGCTGAGATTATCAATAAGCTAAAGATTGATATGGTTAAGAAGCTCCAAGAAACAAAGGTCATTGCGGTTCGTTCTGCTAAAGATATTCAGTGGGATGAGCAGTTAGTAGAAGAACTACGTAATAAGTTTAGGAAAGAAACGCTAGAATTGTTAAAATAAGATTCTTGATTTCTATAAGGGGGATTAATTTCCCCTTTTTTATTTTTGGATGAATCGTTGGATGGATCTTTCGCAGGATAGCTCGCTTGCGTTGAGTTTTGAACATGTGTCAAAGTGCTACTTTTTATTTGACAAGCCGCAACATCGTCTATTGAGTCATTTCTTTCCTCAGTATCAAAAAAAGTGTCGTGAATTTTGGGCGCTGAATAATGTTTCCTTTTCCCTTAAAAAGGGCGAAACCATTGGCATTATTGGACGAAATGGCTCAGGTAAGTCGACATTACTGCAAATCATTTCGGGGACATTATCCCCTACAGCCGGTAACGTTCAGTTTCAGGGTCGTATTGCTGCCTTGCTAGAGTTGGGAGCGGGCTTTAATCCAGAGTTTACAGGGCGGGAGAATATTCTGCTCAACGCGGCCATTTATGGTTTATCTCGTGAAGAGATACTTTCTAAGTTGGATGACATTATAGCGTTTGCTTCGATTGGTGAGTTTATAGACCAGCCGGTGCAGCATTATTCCAGCGGTATGTTTGTCCGGCTGGCATTTGCCGTGATTGCCCATGTTGATGCGGATATTTTGATTATTGATGAGGCGCTTGCAGTAGGTGATGCGCTCTTTGCGCAAAAGTGTATGCGTTTTCTTGAAGGGTTTAAGAAAAACGGCTCCATTTTATTTGTAAGTCATGATTCAGGCGCAGTGACACGTTTATGTGATCGGGCGCTGTGGCTGGAAAATGGTAACATGCGGATGTTAGGCGAGGCTAAGGAGGTATCCGAAGCCTATTTAGAGCATCTTTATTCTGAAAAACAGTCCGTCTCGTTAAATGAACGTACAGAACTAACCTCTGATGAGCCTGTTTTAGCACCTGTACCTGATTACACCCACTGGTATGATGCTAGGGAGTCCTATTTACAGGCTTCTCCCTTGCGCACTGACTATCGTATACACGCGTTTGACCCGGATGCAAAAGAGTTTGGCACGGGCAAAGTTGTCCTTGAGAACATCTGCTTTCGTGATGAATCAGCTAGGCCGCTATCCTGGGTTGTAGGGGGGATGAAAGTTTCTCTCGAGGTGGCCTTGCACTCCTTATCTCCTATTGAGGACTTTATTGTTGGTTTTTTGGTGAAAAACCGCTTAGGACAAGTGTTGTTTGGCGAAAATAATTGCCTGTTTAGTCTAGATAGCCCCGTTCAGCTGCTGGCGGGGAAGCGCTACATAGCACGGTTTGCGCTAACAATGCCTTATCTGGCTGAAGGTGAATATGTGGTGTCGGTGGGTATGGCATCAGGCTCCCAAGGAGAGCATGTTCAGCATTGTTGGCGCCATGATGCGATGGTGTTTACCGTGACAGGTGGACATGTGGTTCATGGTTTAATGGGCATTCCTGTTGGGCATTTTGATATAACAGCCCTCGAATAAGGTTTGAGTTTTTGATGCAACTAACAAAATTTTTTAACCCGTTCTCCCGAGGCTGGCAATTCCGAGAATTGATCTATGGTATGGCAAAGCGAGAAATATTAAGCCGTTACCGTGGGTCATGGTTAGGCGTTCTTTGGACGTTAGTGACGCCTGTTTTATTGTTATTAGTTTACATGTTTGTTTTTGGTTTGATTTTTAAGGCGCGCTGGCCCCAATCAAGCGGCGTAGATGAGGGGTTTGCCTCGTTGTTGTTCTGTGGAATTATTGTCTATTTGATGTTCTCAGAAATGTTAACGAGGTCCCCTCGATTAGTCGTTGATAATGCCAACTATGTTAAGAAGGTCGTCTTTCCGTTGGAAATCATGAGTTGGGTGGCTCTGGTTAATAGTTTGTTCCATTTTTTGATCGCCTGTGGTGTCTTGTTGGTTTTTCTTCTACTTTCAGGCAAAGGGTTGGCTGTTACTTTATTGTTGTTACCTTTTCTTATGCTGCAATTTATCCTTTTTTTGGCGGGGCTTTCGTGGTTTTTAGGCGCGTTAGGGGTTTATGTTCGTGATGTCACCTATGTATCAGGTTTTTTGGCAACGGCCATGACCTTTTTAAGCCCCGTGTTTTATCCGGCATCGGCGGTGCCTGAAAAGTTTAGATTTTTAATGGATATTAACCCCCTGACTTACTATATCGAATCCTTTCGTAAATTGTTGGTGTTAGGTGAGATGCCGAATCCGCTCTCTGCGCTGATTGCACTACTGGTGTCGAGCGTGATGTTTTACTTTGGATATTGGTTTTTCCATAGGGTCAGAAAGGGATTTGCAGATGTGCTTTAAGTCTTCATTGATTGTGTCACGCTGTACTGACAAGGCTTCAGTGTTAGCCAAGCAGTTGCTTGGTGTGAATTTCTCCCTTATCTACGGATTTACGGAAGATGTCTTTAGCGATGGCTTTTCAGCAAAGAGTCTCGCCTTAAGAGACGAAGGTGAAGAGGTCGCTGTTTCCTCCTTATGCCGTACTTTTCGTGGTGGCTTTTCTCAGCAGGCTCTGAATCGTTTTTGTGCAAAAAATTTACAGAATCAGCAAGCACAGCTACTGGTTGTTGATGGTTTAGATGGCGCATCCTTAGATTTGGTGCGTGTTTCTGCATTGATGGGAGTTTCATCTCTACTGATTTTAAATGAGCCGTCAGAGCCACTCGAATCTCTAGATCAAGACTCGCTTCTCTGGATTGAGGAGGCTTTTAAGCAGTGCTCTGCCATTGTCGCTTCCAAAGAGATTCTTGCTATGTGGGGGGCGTTGGTTGCTGACACCCAAACGTTCAACTCTCTTGAAAGCGCGCTAGAGAATAAGAGTCTGTGGTATCAGGCTGTGGAAAAGCAGTCTTTTAACTATTCTCATTACGAGTTTTGTCTTCGAGATCACCCTTTATTGGTTAGGATGCAGCAACCTGATGTGCGGCATTTTGTTGGTTGTCAGCGTGTTTTGGATTTGGGCTGTGGCGCGGGTATCTTTGTAGACCTGTTAAAAAGAGAGGGTATTAACGCTACAGGGGTTGAGCGTGATCCTGTGATTGCGGCCTATGGACGAGGTTTAGGCGTTGATATTGTTACAGCCGATGCTCTAACCTATTTAGAGTCAACAAATGATCGGTTTGATGGTATCTACTGCTCCCATTTTGTTGAACATTTGCCGTTTGAGTTAGTCCAAAAATTGATCACCCTTTTAGCGAATTGTCTAGAGGAGGGTGGGCGTTTAATTATGACTTTTCCTGACCCTGAGTCGATTCGTTCACAGTTACTGGGCTTTTGGCGAGACCCCGAGCATGTAAGGTTTTACCATCCTGAGTTAGTGACGGCAGTAGCTCAGTCGGCCATGCTATCCTTGGAGTGGAGCAGTTACGATGAGCAGCCTCATGATGTTACAGGGTTTCCAATTATACCGGAACCTATTGCTATACAAGCTGTGGATCTGCCGGTTGAGTCATCGGTACAACTGTCGCTGAAGGATCGGATTTTAAAAAGACTGGGTATAATGTCTGTATCCGCTTATCAACAAAAAGAAGCTTACTGGCAGACACTTGCTGCCCAGCATGGTGATGCGCTGACCCAATTACAAGAGCGCACCGATAAGTTGTGGGAAGTTAATAAAACGTGGGCATGGAATGATAATGTAACATTAAAGTTCCGCAAACGGACGGCACAGAACTAATTTAAGGAAAAAGGCTCTATGAGTGCATTACCTGATGTCGATGTTGTTATCCCTATCTACAAAAACGCGGCTGTTACTCAGGCTTGCCTATCATCGGTGGAGCGCTCTTTAGCGTCATCAGGGGTTACCCATGTCCATATCGTCTTAATTAATGATGCTTCGCCCGAAGAAGATGTAACAACGCTTTGCCGCCAATGGGCGCAAAAAACAGGCTGGCAGTTGATTGAAAACCCAGAGAATTTAGGGTTTGTTGCTTCAGTCAATCTGGGGATGGCATTGCATCCAGATCGTGATGTGATACTGCTTAACAGTGACACAGAGGTTGCAGGAAACTGGCTCCAGCGGATGCAGCAATGTGCTTATCAATCTGAACGTGTTGGTACTGTAACCCCTTTATCGAATAATGCGACTATATGTTCCTATCCTGCTTTCCTTGAGGATAACCCTTTACCGGCATCGCTAAGTATCAGTGAGATTGATGAGGTTGTCGCGCAGACGAATGCTGGCATCTCTGCTGAGATTCCTACTGCGGTGGGATTTTGTATGTATATTCGCCGAGACTGTTTAAACGAGATCGGGCTGTTTGATGTCGAGCATTTTGGCAAAGGCTATGGTGAAGAGACAGATTTTAGTCGCCGTGCCAGCCGAGCTGGCTGGCAGAATGTATGTGCGCTAGATACCTTCGTGCTTCATCAAGGTGGGGTAAGTTTCGGTGAGAGCGCACGTGCTCGCATTGAACATGCAGAGCAGATGATGTATCAACTACACCCTGATTATGGTGATGTTGTTAGTGAATTCGTTCGGCAAGATCCGCTTAAAGTATGGCGTGATCGCATAGATGATGCTCTGCTGCAGTACAGCCCTATGGCGAGTAGTGACTTACTCAAAAGTCATCGACAATATCGTGATAAACTATTATCCATAGTCGCTGAACGATTTGAGTCTGAAAGACTCCTAACTATTGAAAATGCAACACTTAAACGGCAAATTGCCGAAGTGCGAGAGCAGTTTGAGAAAACGGATCAGGCCTTAGCGCAGGCACAGCATATAGTTGCAGACAAAAATGTAATAATCTCTTCGCTTTCTGGTGAATTGGAAGCGATTTCTGATGAACTAAAAGAGATTCAAAACTCAAAATTTTGGCGTCACACCGCCTTTATTCGAAAATTATTAGGAACGTTATGACAGCTAACACACATGCATATACCAGCATCACTTCAAACTATTTACCGAAAGCACGTGTTTTAGCTGAGTCAATCAAGCGTGTTGATCCATCAGTGACGTTTCACTTAATCCTATCGGATGATTTGCCTGCAGGTTTTGACTTAGAGAATGAAGCCTTTGATACCGTGATCTTTGCTGAAGATCTGCCGATTGAAAACTTTAAACCTTGGGTATTCTCTCATGCGGTTGTGGAGTTATGCACTGCTGTTAAAGGAGCGGCGCTTGAGTATATTTTTGAGCACCACCAAGCAGAACAGGTTTTCTATTTTGACCCGGATATGGCTGTTTTTTCCCGCTTAGATGATTTGCAAGCGAGTTTGGCGCAGCACAGTTTTGTCTTGACCCCTCATCAAACTATGCCAGAGACATCAACAGCTGCCATTATGGATAACGAAATGGCGAGCTTAAAGTACGGTGTTTTCAACTTGGGCTTTCTAGGTGTAAGAAACGTACCGGAAGGCCGCCGATTTGCACAGTGGTGGAACCAGCGATTACTGCAGTTTTGCCGTGATGACCGCCCGAGTGGCTTATTTACTGATCAGAAATGGGTCAACCTTGCGCCCTGCTTTTTTGATGATATTGGTGTCTTGCGTTCACCTGCTTACAACGTGGCGACTTGGAATCTTACCAACCGTATAGCAACCGGTAGCATCGCTGAAGGCGTTAAGATCAACGATGAGCCACTAGGTTTTTATCATTTTTCTGGGTTTGATAGCGGTGCGCAAGAGATCATGCTGAATAAGTATGGTAAAGAGAGCCCCGTGTTGTTTGAACTGCGAGATTGGTATATCCGCGAATGCGAGCGTAACGGCCAAAGTGAGTTGGGTAAGCTACCGTCTAAATATGCCTTCTTTGATGATGGAACACTTATTACTAATGCTCAGCGCTTGCTGTATCGTGACCGTGAAGACTTGAAAATGGCGTTCCCTGACCCTTTTTCTACGCAAGATAAAGGTGGCTATAAAGCATGGTATGCACAAAACGCTATTGAGCCTCAGCAAACAGGTGTAGTGACGATTGAGGCAAATGCAGGCTTTACCGATGTGTTGTCAGCAATGGGTGATTACTTTGAGAATATCAGTAACACACCGCGTGCGAGCAATCGCGTTAAGAAGCTTCTGCTGAAACTCATGGGACGCGGTATGCACTTAGGTGTTCGATTGGTCAGAGCTATTTAACGTCTAAGTGATGAGCATGGAAGATCATTCAGATTGCAATGTTAGCTGGCAGATTGTTGTTGTTTGTTTTGCCGCTGATGCTAATGGTCTGGGCAAGACGCTTCTCGCCCTAAAAGAGCGCTCGTTAAAACAGCATGTGGTGGTACTGGCTAGTGATACTCCGGCGCTTCGCGCTCAGGTTGAAGTGTTGGGAGTTACGGCAGACTTTTGTTTGCCTGATGTGTTACCTTCGCATGGCTATTGGTCTAGCTTGTTTCCGCTGCTACCTTGTTCATCTGATCAGGATTTATTAGTAGTCAGAGCGGGCGTTGATCTGCCTGAGCGTTGGGATGCTCGACTAATGGCGGTAACATCCGCTGGGGGTGGTACCTTAGCTGCGGTATCGCCCTTGTCATCCAGAAATCGTCTTTTTTCTATCTTTTCTGATCCTAGTCATTGTTCAACTTTATCGGTGGAAGAGATTGATCAGTGGTTAAACCATTACTCTCATGATGGGGTTTTTGATCTGCCGTGTATTAATCAATCGGTGGCCCGATTAAGTGGTGGCTGGTGGCATACACTAACAACGGAAGCATCGGATAGCGCGATTTATCAGGCTTTATATGCAACTGACTATGCCGTTCTTGGCATGGATGCGCTGTTTGTTGATGACAGTGATCTGGCTGTACATGACTATCCAGATGTCTACCCACAAGCGGTATATGATCGATTAGCGCAGTACCATCCCTTGGCAACGATTCGGCATGCATTAACTGAGTTGTCCGAGCGCGCTGAGCCTCCGGTAAAAATCATAAAATGCCTACCGATACAGCTTCATGTTGCCCATAGCTGGGGCGGTGGACTAGGGCGTTGGGTGGAAGATTACATTGCAGGTGACAAACATCACCATAATTGGGTGCTCAGGCCTATTGGGGATTGGAGCGCGTTTGGGCAGACTATTGCGCTTTATGAAACTGCTGAAATGTCAGTACCTTTAAAAACCTGGACGCTGGCTCGCCCTATTGTATCCATTGCCCAGTCTCATGAAGAGTATCGGGCTATTTTGAGGGAACTGATCGAAGAGTATCATGTGGAGTCCTTGGTCATCTCTTCGTTGATAGGGCATTCGTTGGATCTGCTCAAGACTGGGCTACCGACCCTCTACTTATTTCACGACTACTTCCCATTTTGCCCAGCGTTGTATGCTACTTATACGACCCCCTGTAGCCATTGTGATGACCAGAAGATGCGGGAATGTCGGCGCAATAACCCGTTACATGAATTCTTTCTTCATGATAATGATGAACACTGGGAAGCTATTCGCTTTCGTTTTATTGAGTGGGTAGTGCAACCTAACATACAGATGGTGGCTCCTTCACAGTCGGTTGTTGATCGCTTAGCGCAGTTATCTGATCACTTTTCTGGTGGCGCTATTGCGGTCATTGAGCATGGTCTGAAGTCAGAGATGATAAAAGGTTTAGCTCCCCACAAAGATAGTCCATCTGTACATGGGCAAAAACTCAAGATCGTTATGCTCGGGAGTGTCTCAGTACAAAAAGGAGAGCACTTATTAGCTGAGGTTATTGCACCTCTGACCAAATTTGCCGATCTCATTTTGCTTGGTACCGGAGAGGGAGGTAAGCGGTTTAAAGGGCAATCGGGAGTTACAGTGGTGGAGCATTATGCGTGGCATGAGCTTGGTGCTTTGCTGCGAGAGTATCAGGTGGATATAGGGTTGCTGTTGTCTACGGTGCCTGAAACCTTTAGTTATACGCTAAGTGAGCTATGGGCGGCCAAGCTGCCGGTCGTGGCTACTAGGATCGGTGCTTTTGAAAGCCGTATTCAGCAAGGCAAAAATGGCTGGTTGGTGGAGCTTACACCTGACGCGATTCTCTCTCAGCTGCAAACTCTCAATGGCGCTAGAGAGTTGATTGCCCAAGCAAAAGCACAGCTGATGTCGGTTGAAGAAACAACGATTGAGAATATGGCCGATACGTATTTTGCAAAAGCGCCAGTGCTACCTGAATGCTCGATCAAACGTTATCGGCTTCCACGTAAAATTGGTACGAGTGCAGCGCAGCAGGAGCAAGCGCGTGCGCTATATATCAACCATCAAGTTTCTTACCGGCAGGTGCTCGTTGAGTTTTTAGAGTACTCACGGGCAAAACTTACAGGGACGCCAAGAATTCCGCGATGGCTGCGTGGTATTATAGGTCGCTCTGTTTCATTGGCGCTTCGTCTCATCCGTCGATAGCCCGTTTAGTGATTTATTGTAGGCTTGTCGATTATGAAGTATATGGCGTTTTATTTTCCGCAGTTTCATACCACCCCTGAAAATAGTCGATGGTGGGGTGAAGGCTTTACCGATTGGCATTTGGTGAAAAAGGCACAACCTCTTCATGATGGGCACTACCAACCTAGGCAGCCTCTGAATGAAAACTATTATGACTTAGCGGATGAGCAAGTTGTCGCTTGGCAAGCGTCTTTGGCACAGAAGTATGGCCTGCATGGTTTCAATTTTTATCATTATTGGTTTGATGGCAAGCTGATGCTTGAAAAGCCCATGGAGGCTTTTCGGGATAATCTAGATCACGAACTTTCCTACTGCATCACATGGGCGAATGAGACCTGGACACGGCAATGGGTTGGTGATCCTGAAGTCTTGCTACAGCAAAATTACTCTGCGGATAAGTCTCAGTGGATTATTCACTTTAACTATCTACTGAGTTTCTTTCAGGATGAGCGCTATAAAAAAGTCGATAATAAACCGGTTTTTTGTATCTATCGGCCCGAACTGCATAGCTATCTTGAGGGCTATATCGATTGCTGGAATCAATTGGCTAAAGAGCAGGGATTTGCGGGTATCCATTGGGTGGCAATCAAGTCCTATCCTATGGTGAATGAGACGTCTATTTACCGCTTATTTGATGCGGTCATTAAATTTCAGCCACGGGTCTTCTTTAATGAGCAAAAGTCACAGCGCTCGACACTCTGGAAGTGTCTGCAGCCCGTGTTACGAATGTTGCCTGAAGCCATACAAATAAAGCTTGCGCATATAAAACAAACTCGGTCTAGAGCTACTAGCTTTGATTATGAACAGCTATGGAGGTCGATTATTCAGGATGCCTTAAATGATGCGCCCCCTGTGCTGCAATCTGTTGCAGTGGATTGGGATAATACGCCTCGCTATGGAGCGCGTAGCCATTATTTGCAGGGGGCATCCCCTGAGGTTTTTGCAGCACAGCTTGAGAAGCTGACACAGGTTGAGCAAAGCAAAGGCAACGATCTTATCTTTATTAATGCATGGAATGAGTGGTCCGAAAGTGCTTATTTAGAGCCTGACCAGCGCTTTAGGTATGGGTATCTTGATGTGATTCGTGATTTGAGTTGTCGTTACGCAGAAGACAGTCAGGCAGGACAAGTATGATCACCCTCAGCCAAAATGAGCAACCATTACCGAAAGTGACGGTATTGCTGGCGGCCTATAATGGGGTGCAGTGGCTGGACGAACAGGTAGACTCGATCTTAGGCCAAGCAGGTGTTGATATCACGTTAGTGGTCAGTGTTGATCAATGTGATGATGGCACTTATGCGTGGTTTGAAACACGCGCCCAAACCGAGCAGCGCATTACACTACTGCCTAACGTTAAATTCGGCTCTGCGGCGCAGAATTTTTTTCATTTGATACGAGCTGCTGTTGCCGATAAGGCCGATTATATCTGCTTGGCGGATCAAGATGATATCTGGCTGGAATCAAAAACCATGCGTGCGATTTCATGGCTGAACGAGCAGCAGGCTGATGGCTATTCCAGTGACGTTTTGTCATTTTGGCCTGATGGTAAAGAACGATTGATTATTAAATCCCAACCTCAACGTGCTAAAGATTACCTATTGGAAGCCCCTGGGCCCGGCTGTACATTTTTATTAAACCGACCGCTTTTTTCAGCGTTTCAACAGTTTGTTAACCAATATCAGCCTGATGTGGCTAGTTTGTATTATCACGATTGGTTTATTTATGCCTTTGCACGAGCCCATGGTTTTCGTTGGGTCATTGACGACCATGCGATGGTTCGATATCGACAGCACCATGCCAATGAGCAGGGAGCAAATGTCGGCTGGAAATCTAAATTTAAGCGTGCCCAAACGGTACTGGTGGGAAACTGGTTTGATCAAGTTTATCGAACAGCGGTGTTGCTATCTCCTGATGATCCTCAAGCCAAAGCGCTTGCTAATCAGCTTCGGCAGGGGCGCTTAGGTTTTATACGTTTGGCATTAGAGTCCTTTGACTATCGCCGAAAAAGAAAAGAGCGCTGGTTGCTAATGGTCAGCTGTTTAGCCGTTGCTCTAATTGGCTTCAAACCTCCGACTTTTAATAGGTCGTTGGAGCGTGATAAGTCATGAATACTTGGCTCTTGATTAGCTTGGCGCTGGTGGCGGTAACCTCTTTTATCCTAACCGCCGTTGTACGTGCCTATGCAGTGCGCATACAGATGATAGATCAGCCTGTAGAGCGTAGTTCTCACTCTATACCCACACCGAGAGGTGGAGGGTTGGGGTTTGTCGTGACGTTCTTGCTAGGCGGGGTATTACACGCGTCATGGTTCTCTAGTCATGGCTATCAGCCCCTTGGTTTACAATTAGCTGCTTTTCTCGTGGCAGGAATAGGCTTTATGGATGATCATCGGCATATTCCAGCGAGGTGGCGCTTACTGGTGCATATCCTCGCGGCCAGCCTGTTGATGTGGGCGATACCCATACCGGAGACAGTAGCGCTCTTTGGGGTGCTGTTGGATGACGTGCTCTATATCCCCATCGTCGTGGTAGCTTTGATTTGGCTGATTAACTTATTCAACTTTATGGATGGCATTGATGGCATCGCGAGTATCGAAGCGGTGAGTGTGCTACTTGTTGCGGGGTATTTGTTGCTAGATGCGCAAGCTACGGATCAAGCTATCCTGTTATTTGGATTGGCTGCTGCTGTGGCAGGCTTTTTATATTGGAATTTGCCTCCTGCTAAAATTTTTATGGGGGATGTGGCCAGTGGTTTTCTAGGTCTGATGCTGGGTGGAGCCGCTCTACTATGTTGGCAGCAGGGAAGTCATTACTTGGTAGCCATTCTGATTATGCTGGCGGTCTTTATAGTCGATGCGACCTGCACACTGTTGGTTCGACTAGCAACAGGGCAGCATGTGTTCGATGCTCACAGGCTGCATGGCTATCAAAAATTAACCGTCATGTGGGGAAGTCATGGGCGGGTCAGCTACGGTGTGTTGGCTATCAATCTCTTATGGTTGTGCCCTCTAGCGCTACTGGCTGCTCATTTACCTGAACAGAGTTTCTGGCTATTGGTTATCGCTTACGCACCTTTGCTAGCCGGTGTGATATATTTACGGGCAGGCCTGCTTGAAGAAGAACAGTAAATGCTAACCTACATTCTACAATTGCCCCGCGCAGCAAAACGGCTCATCTCTCTAGCCGCCGATGTCATCCTACTGTCGGTGGCATTCTGGGGAGGCTATTGGGTTCGGTTAGACCATCTTACACCTATCGATGGGCGTGAGCAGTGGCTGCTGCTAGCGGCTGTCATCCCGGTGACTCTATTTGTCTTTATTCGTATTGGACTCTACCGTGCGGTCCTGCGCTTTGTCAGCTTTCGTGTGCTTTGGACCGTGGCATTAGGCGTATTTCTTTCGACCCTGTTTTTAGTCTTGGCTGCTTTCTATTTCAACACCTTCTTGCCTCGATCAGTGCCGGTTATCTATTTTGCTTTCTCGCTGATTTTAGTGGGAGGAGTGCGTTTGTTCTTTCGTATGGTTTATCAAAACACCCGCGGTTCACGCATACCTGTTGTGATTTATGGAGCAGGCCCTGCAGGTAGGCAGTTACACCAAGCACTGAATCAAGGGGCTGATTACTTTGCGGTTGGCTATGTAGAAGATAATCCGCGGGTCATTGGTAGCTTTATACAAGGGCTGGAGGTCTTCAATGCGGCAGCCCTAGAAGGACTTATTGCACAGCACGAAGTGAAAAAAGTATTTTTAGCGGTACCTGAGAGTAATAAAGTGGATCGCCAGCGCATTCTCAAACGTCTGGAGTCTGTTTCCTGTGAAGTATTGTCCATTCCTAGTGTGGTTGACCTGATCGAAGGTAATGCAAAAATTGATGAGCTGAAAGAGGTATCAATCGATGATCTGCTTGGTAGGGAGCCCGTTACTCCGATCGTACAACTGATGGAAGCGGATATTGCGAATAAAGCGGTACTGGTAAGTGGTGCTGGTGGTTCTATAGGTTCGGAGCTGTGTAGGCAAATTGTTCGTTCCCAGCCTGCCACGTTAGTGCTTTTTGAACTATCGGAGTTTGCTCTTTACCAAATTGAGAAAGAGCTAAGGCAAATTATTGAACACGATAAGCTGCACATTAAGTTAGTTCCTCTGTTGGGTACGGTGCAGAATGAACAGCAGCTTTACAAAGTCTTCAAGGATTATGCTGTGCAAACGGTTTATCATGCAGCTGCCTATAAGCATGTTCCGTTGGTGGAAGCCAACGTTATTGAGGGCGTAAGGAATAATGTGTTTGGCACCCTTAGCTGCGCTCAAGCGGCGATCTTGGCCCAAGTAGAAACCTTTGTATTGATCTCCACGGATAAAGCGGTCAGGCCTGCAAATGTGATGGGCGCGACTAAACGATTAGCTGAGCTTATTTTGCAAGCTTTGGCCAGAGAGCAATCGGTAACTCGTTTTGCAATCGTGCGTTTTGGCAATGTATTAGGTTCCTCAGGCTCAGTTGTCCCTTTGTTTAGGCAGCAAATTAAGCAAGGGGGGCCTGTCACAGTAACCCACGAAGATGTTGTACGTTATTTTATGACGATTCCAGAAGCCGCGCAGCTGGTTATTCAGGCTGGAGCCATGGGGCGAGGGGGGGATGTTTACGTGCTTGATATGGGTAAGCCCGTTAAAATCATGGAACTGGCACGTCGTATGATTCGTTTAAGTGGCTTAACTCCGAAGGAGACTGATACCCCGGGAGGCGATTTGGAGATCAAAGTGACAGGATTGCGTCCCGGCGAGAAGCTCTATGAAGAGCTATGGCTAGGTGAGCATCTTCGCGGTACGGAGCATGCGCGTATCATGTCGGCTGATGAGGTATACGTTGAATGGCCAGTGCTATCGACGCTTTTGGCGCGTTTGCGTGAAGCGTGCGATGAATCAAACGATGCGGCAATTATCGAGATATTTTTATCAGCTGCGCTAAACTTTCATCCTGTGAATGAAGCATTCAACCAAGCAAAAATTGCATCATAGGCATATTGATAAAACGGGCAGGTTTGGTCTGGTTTTTAAAGGGTAGTTATGGAATCTAAGGTATTTTTAATAACCGGTGGAGCAGGTTTTATCGGTTCTGCCGTGGTACGCGAATTAATTAAGCACACGCATCATCACGTGGTGGTGGTAGATAAGCTCACTTATGCGGGTAATCTAGAATCACTAGCAGAGGTCTCACATAACCCGCGCTATCGTTTTTATGCTTACGATATCTGCGATAAATCGCTCATGGAAGCTGTTTTTTCTGATCATCAGCCTGATATCGTCATGCATTTGGCAGCAGAGAGTCATGTAGATCGCTCTATTGATGGCCCAGGCGACTTTATCCAAACCAATATTGTTGGCACCTACACACTGCTTGAAGCCGCCCGCAAATATTTTCTTGAACTAAAGCAAAGTGCACCCGAGAAAGCTGGCAGCTTTCGCTTCCATCACATTTCAACCGATGAGGTGTATGGTGACTTACATGGCGTAGATGATCTGTTTGTCGAGACTACACCATATGCACCTAGCTCACCTTACTCAGCCAGCAAAGCAAGCTCTGATCACTTAGTCAGAGCATGGCAGAGAACTTTTGGGCTGCCCACGTTAGTCACTAACTGCTCTAACAACTATGGCCCTTATCATTTTCCTGAAAAACTTATTCCTCTCATGATTTTAAACGCATTGGAAGGTAAGCCACTGCCTGTTTACGGAGATGGCAAGCAAGTGCGTGATTGGTTGTATGTAGAAGATCATGCAAGAGCATTAATTACCGTAGCCCAGAACGGTGATATTGCAGAGACTTACAATATTGGTGGGCATAATGAAAAGCAGAACATTGAAGTGGTTCATCTGTTGTGTGATCTTTTGGATGAGTTTAGGCCTGCTAACCAAAACCCTGCGTTAGGACTATCCAGCTACAAAGAGTTAATCACCTATGTGGCGGACCGCCCTGGACATGATCAACGTTACGCAATTGACGCCAGCAAAATAGAAAAAGCACTCGGCTGGACGCCCGACGAGACGTTTGAAACCGGTATGCGAAAAACCGTGCAGTGGTATCTAGAGAATGAACAGTGGTGGCGGCGAGTATTAGATGGCAGCTATCAGCGTGAGCGGCTAGGGGTGGCTCCATGAGAATTCTAGTGACTGGGGGTAGTGGGCAAGTTGGGTTTGAATTGCAACGCAGCCTCACACTCTATGGCGAGGTGGTAGCGCCGAACCGAATGGAACTGGATCTTTCTGATGAGCAAGCTGTGATCAACTACTTACAGCAGCTGAAGCCGGATATGATCGTGAATGCGGCGGCGTGGACGGCAGTCGATCTGGCAGAAAGCAGTTTTGATGATGCTTACCAGCTCAATCACAGGCTGCCAAAAATACTAGCGGAATATAGTGCTCGCTACGGTAGCTGGTTAATCCATTATTCCTCAGACTATGTTTATCCCGGAGATGGTGAACAACCTTGGTCTGAATCAGATACGGCAGGACCGTTGTCGGTCTATGGCGCCAGTAAATTGGCTGGGGATGAGTCAGTTATTGAGTCGGGTGCCGACGCTCTGATTTTTAGAACCAGTTGGGTTTATGGTGCGCGTGGCAATAACTTCATGAAAACCATGCTGCGTTTAGGTGCCGAACGTACGGCTCTCAATGTGGTCGCTGATCAGTGGGGAGCGCCCACGCCAGCAAGGTTGATCGCCGATGTTACTGCTCTGGCAATAGATCGAATTGTGCAAAAGCGGCCTATTGCTGCTGGCATCTATCATTTAGCGCCACAAGGTGAGACGAACTGGTGTGAATTTGCTAAGTTAATTTTTAGTGAATCGATTAAACGCGAGCAACCTTTGGCTATTCAACCGAATGCGGTTCATGCCATCACAACAGCCGATTATCCCGTCCCGGCGGCACGACCTAAAAACTCGCGTTTAAGTCTCTCTAAACTTGAAGCGGCGCTTAATGTTAAGATGCCTGCTTGGCAAGCTCAGCTGCTACTAACGCTGGACGAGTATCTCAGTATGAAAGGAACGGTATAAATGAGTCGTAAAGGTATTGTTTTGGCAGGAGGGTCAGGGACGCGCCTGCACCCTATTACGCGTGGCGTATCTAAGCAGTTACTCCCCATCTATGATAAGCCAATGATCTTTTACCCTATTTCAGTGCTGATGTTGGCGGGTATTCGCGATATTTTGATTATCTCGACACCGGAAGATCTACCTCAATATGAGAAGCTGCTAGGCAGCGGTGAAGAGTATGGTGTCAATTTCAGTTATGCTGCCCAACCAACACCGGATGGCCTTGCTCAAGCGTTCCTGATTGGTGAGGAGTTTATCGGCAGCGATTCGGTCTGTTTGGTATTAGGCGATAATATTTTCCATGGGCAAGGGTTCTCTGAACAGCTCAAGCGTGCCTCGGCAATGCAAGCAGGTGCGACAGTATTTGGCTATTTAGTTCATGACCCAGAACGCTTCGGTGTTGTGGAGTTTGATGAAGCAGGCAAGGCGATCTCTATCGAAGAGAAACCGGCGGAGCCAAAGTCTAACTATGCAGTCACCGGGCTCTACTTCTACGACAATGATGTGATAGAGATTGCCAAGCAAGTGACACCATCGGATCGAGGCGAGCTAGAAATCACTAGCGTCAATAACGCCTACCTTAATCGAGGTAGTCTGCGCGTTGAAAAGCTTGGGCGTGGTTTTGCTTGGCTAGATACTGGAACTCACGACAGCTTGCTGGAGGCATCTCAATATGTTCAGACGATTGAACATCGTCAAGGGTTGAAAATTGCCTGTCTAGAAGAGATTGCTTGGCACAATCGTTGGATTAGCGCAGATCAACTGCGCCAGAGTGGAGCTAGCCTGAATAAAACCAGTTATGGCCAGTATCTATTGAAATTGGTCGGAGAGGACTAAAGATTGTGGAGTTTATCCCGTTAGCTATTCCTGATGTTGTGTTGATTACACCTAAAGTATTTGGTGATGAACGCGGTTTTTTTATGGAAACCTTTCAGCAACAAGCTTTTGAAGAAAACTGTGGTGAAGTGTGCTTTGTGCAAGATAACCATAGTAAGTCCGCCAAAGGTGTTTTAAGGGGCTTGCACTACCAGACAGAAAACACCCAAGGTAAGCTGGTGCGTGTTGTCCAAGGTGAAGTTTTTGATGTGGCTGTCGATATGAGAAAAGACTCCCCAACCTATGGTCAGTGGGTGGGGGCTATGCTGTCAGCAGAAAACAAACAGCAACTATGGGTGCCAGCAGGCTTTGCTCATGGGTTTTATGTCACCTCGGAAACCGCTGAGTTTGTCTATAAGTGTACAGATTATTACAACCCTGGGGCGGAAGTGTCGGTACACTGGAACGATCCGAATATCGGTATTGTGTGGCCGATAGCAAAGGGTGAGCAGCCAGCGCTATCCGAAAAAGATAAAGCGGGTGTGGCATTTATTGATGCGCCACCTTTTTAAAAACGTAAATTTCATGTTAGCAAAGCTCGTTCAAGCTCCTTAGCGTGTGATAATCCACGCTCAAAAGGCTAGAAGACACTCTAGTTTTGCTTTCAGTGGGTTCAATATAAGTGCTTACAAACATGAAAATAGAAGCTTCTCATTCGTAAGAAAGATGTAGTTTATAAAATCGGACCTATGAATATGTTTGTAGGTCTTTTGTTAGCTTTATCATACAGGTTTAAGTAGGCTACAGACATAAATGTATCACTGTTTATGTCTGATCTTAAAGAGGATATGGTGGGCCCACCAGGACTTGAACCTGGGACCGACGGATTATGAGTCCGGCGCTCTAACCAACTGAGCTATAGGCCCTTCAAAAGAGGCGCCAATAATACAGTGTCTTTACTATTGGCGCAATACTTTGATATGTAACAGGAAGTTATTCGTCCAAGAAGCTGCGTAAGTGATCGGAGCGGCTCGGATGGCGCAGTTTTCTTAATGCTTTAGCTTCGATTTGACGAATACGTTCACGCGTTACATCGAACTGCTTACCGACCTCTTCCAGGGTGTGATCGGTGTTCATGTCGATACCAAAACGCATGCGCAGTACTTTGGCTTCTCTTGCGGTTAAGCCTGCAAGTACTTCGCGGGTTGCTTCACACAGTCCTTCGCCTGTTGCTGAGTCCACAGGGGAGGTGTGATTAGAATCTTCGATAAAGTCCCCTAGACTTGAGTCTTCATCATCACCAATCGGTGTCTCCATGGAGATAGGTTCTTTGGCGATTTTAAGCACCTTACGGATTTTGTCCTCAGGCATCTCCATGCGTTCGGCAAGTTCTTCCGGTAGAGGTTCTCGTCCCATCTCCTGAAGCATCTGTCGTGAGATACGATTCAGCTTATTGATGGTTTCAATCATATGTACCGGTATACGAATGGTACGAGCCTGATCGGCAATAGATCGTGTAATCGCTTGTCGGATCCACCAAGTTGCGTAAGTGGAAAACTTATAACCACGGCGATATTCAAATTTATCCACGGCTTTCATCAGGCCTATATTGCCTTCCTGAATGAGGTCGAGAAATTGTAAGCCACGGTTAGTGTATTTCTTGGCAATAGAGATAACCAAACGTAGGTTGGCTTCAACCATCTCTTTTTTAGCGCGACGAGCGCGGGCTTCGCCAATAGACATGCGGCGGTTAACATCTTTAATTTCCGCCAATTCTATTTGGGCATCCCCTTCGATCTGGATTAGCTTTCTTTGCGCTCTTTGTAGGTCTGGTAGGTTGACACTTATAGAGCGAGCATAGCTTTCACCCGAGTCGGCAAGTTCTTGGAACCAGTTGGTGTTGGTTTCGTTACCTGGGAATGCTTTTATGAAATCTGCGCGAGGCATTTTGCAGCGTTGCACGCAGATACGCATAATAGTGCGCTCTTGCTGACGTGTTCTATCAATAAAGTCTCTAACGCGCGCTACGAGGATATCGTAGTAGCGGGGTGTTAGTTTGACAGGGGAGAATGCTTCACATAGCTCTTCAAGGGCTACTGAGAACGCTTTGCTTTCGCGTCCCTCTTTCTCTTGAGTACTGTATAGGTGTGCTAGTTTTTCTCTAATGTCAGTGAAGCGAAGGCGTGCCTCTTCTGGATCGGGGCCGCGATCACCATCTTCTTCGTCATCGGTGCTGTCTTCGTCATCATCATCGTCATTATCGCTGTCATCATTTTCAACAATGGCGTTAGGTTCAATAATGACGGCTTCTTCGATTGGGCTGTCAGGGTCGATGTAGCCGCTGAAGATATCGCTAAGGCGGCCTTCTTCCTGCAGCACAGTATCGTATGCATCAAGCACAAATTCGACAGAGCCTGGGAAGCTGGCGAGCGCAGACATAACTTCGCGAATGCCTTCTTCGATGCGTTTTGCGATCTCGATTTCACCTTCGCGGGTGAGCAGTTCTACCGTGCCCATTTCGCGCATGTACATGCGAACAGGGTCGGTCGTGCGGCCTGCGTCCGACTCAACAGCGGCCAGGGCGGCAACGGCTTCTTCATCAGCTTCTTCTGCTGAGTCGCCTTCAGTCATTAAAAGCGTTTCGGCATCAGGCGCTTCTTCAGACACGGAGATACCCATGTCATTAATCATGCGGATGATGTCTTCCACCTGATCCGGATCGGCGATATCTTCGGGAAGATGGTCGTTGACCTCGGCGTATGTAAGATAACCCTGTTCTTTGCCGCGGGCGATCAGTTCTTTTAGACGAGATTGCTGCTGAGAGGTACCTGACATAGATGTCCTACGATGATGCAATTGTGACGAAAAAGTAAGCGCGACATTATAACGTCGACACTCGTTTAAAGCTAGCTTATCCCATACGGCAAATTACCTATGCCCTACGCTGATATTAACTTTAGTCTAGTTTTTTAGATATGGGGGTGGTTTGGGGTAAAACAAGTACTATTTTCTAATCAGGAGTTCAGATAAGAGTTTTTTCTCATCGCTTGATAGTGCTGATAGGGGCTTTTTTTGTAGGCGGGAGAGCTGGCTTTCCTGTAGCCGCTGGGTAAGGCGCTGCCATGCTTCGTTGAATAGTTGGTTTGGATCACCGCTGAGCACGGGGTCTACGCGAGATATCTCGCTTAGTTGTAGAAGATATGTGCGTAATTCTGGGTCATCGTTCCAGTCGATGATAAGTGTGCCAATAGATTGATTGGGGGTGTTTTTTAAGTGTCTGAGCAGTATGCAAAGTAGACCTGCCTGAGGATCTGGCAGCTCTGAAAGGTCAATCAAGTTGGGTGTCTTTTGGGCTAGTTCAGGATGGTGTAGTAATAGCGATACTAAGTGGCTGCAAAGCGTTTTTGTATGCTTTGCTGTGTTTATAGGGATGGAGCGCGACTGCTTGAATGCAGGTCTGCGTGGCTCTGTATTTTCCGTTACTTCGTTTATTTGGTTGGGCTGGGTTAGATTGATGGTTGTATTAATCTGCTCTAGGGTTAGACCTGTTAGTTCGCAAATACGGTCTAGCATCATTTGCTGACGTAAGCTTGTTTGCATCCGTTGGATATTGGGGAGTGCTTGTGTACTGAAATTGGCGCGCCCGCCAATACTACTTAGATCGTGACTCTCGCTATAATGCCGAAAGAAAAACTCAGAGAGTTCGAGGGCTTCTGATACATGTGCTTCGAAAGCTTCTTTTGAGGTTTTTCGAACCAGTGTGTCTGGATCTTCTCCTTCGGGAAGGAAGAGGAAGCGTGCTTCTTGCCCATCTTTGATGATGGGGAGTGTTGTTTCCAGCGCCCTTTCGGCAGCTGTTCGTCCTGCTGCATCACCATCAAAACAGAATATGATCTCTGGTACGCTTTTGAATAGTCGCTCCAGGTGTTGTGCTGATGTGGCTGTGCCGAGTGTGGCAACGGCGTAAGTAATACCGTATTGAGCGAGGCTGATAACATCCATATAGCCTTCAACGATCAGGATGCGCTCTAATTTTGCGGTCAGTTTGCGAGCTTCGTAAAGGCCGTAGAGTTCTCTCCCTTTTTGAAAGGTGGCTGTTTCGGGTGAGTTGAGGTATTTTGGCTTCTCGTCCCCGAGTACGCGCCCTCCGAACGCAATGGTTCGGCCTCGCATATCTCGTATAGGGAACATTATGCGTTCTCTAAAGCGGTCGTATAGCCTGTCTTTCTCTTCGTTTCGAATAAGCATTCCGCTTTTTTCAAGAAGATCTTTGCGTTCTTCTGAAGTGCCTAGTGTTTTAAGTAGATTGTCCCAGCCAACAGGAGCAAATCCGATGCCAAAGGTTTGTGCAATCTGGCCGCTTAAACCGCGAGATTTTAAATAATCTACCGCAATGTGTTTGGTTGGGTGGCTGCGTAGTTGGTTTTGGTAGAAGCTGGTTGCTTCATCCAATATGTGGTATTGCGCTTTGTGCTCGCTGTGCCTTTGTTCTTGGGCTTCGTCTCGTGGCACATCGACGCCTACCAGTTTGGCGACTTCTTCAACTGCTTGAGGGAACTCTAGGCGTTCATACTCCATTAGGAAGCCGATAGCGTTTCCGCCGGCACCGCATCCAAAGCAGTAATAAAACTGTTTATCGGGGCTGACCGAAAAGGAGGGGGACTTCTCTTGGTGAAATGGGCATAGGCCAGAATAGTTTTTGCCAGTCTTCTTGAGTTTTACTCTGCCGTCGATGATATCGACAATATTGACGCGTGCGAGTAAATCATCAATAAAGTTCTGTGGTATGCGTCCGGCCATATTCTGCTCAATCGGGTGGGATTGGACGGAATGTTAACCTGTTAAGCTCTCTTTGACGAGTTTAGATACCATTCCCATGTCGGCGCGGCCTTGCACCTTGGGCTTTAGCTCAGCCATTAGTTTGCCCATATCTTGCATACCGGTGGCTCCGGAGGACGCGATGGCTTCCTGAATGGCTTTTTGAATCTCTTCATCACTTAGCGGTTGCGGCAAGAAAGTTTTAATCACCTCCAACTCTCGTCGCTCAATGTCCGCCAGATCAGTGCGGTCCGCTGAATCATATTGTGAGATAGAGTCACGGCGCTGCTTAGACATTTTGTCTAGCGTTGCGAGTACTCTTGCATCATCTAGCTCTATGCGTTCGTCAACTTCGATACGCTTAATTTCTGCCAAAATAAGGCGAATAGTTCCTAGGCGCTCTTTCTCTTTAGCGCGCATGGCTTCTTTCATTGCTTCAGTAATCTGCTTTTTGAGTACTGACATTTGGCCTGACCTGTAACTAGAGGATGTTAAATCTCGATATTAAATTAGTACAAACGCACGCGGCGAGAAATATCGCGAGAAACTTTCTTAGCGTGACGTTTTACAGCAGCAGCGGCTTTACGCTTACGAACCGACGTAGGCTTTTCATAAAATTCGCGCTTACGAACTTCAGCCAATACACCCGCTTTTTCGCAAGAACGCTTGAAACGGCGTAGTGCAACGTCAAATGGCTCGTTATCTTTTACTTTTACTGCAGGCATGTAATCAACCTAACCTTATTAATTTTAATGAATTTACATTGGAACACATCCAGTGAAACTAAAAGCTCCCGGATGAGGGGCAAAATTTTAAGCGCGAGTCTGGTAATTGTCAAAGTCTAATTCGTGTATTTGTTAGGGATATAAGGGATAATGAGCACAATTTCGTAAATTGTTTAGAGAAAGCGTCAATGAAAGTTCTTGGAATCGAAACTTCCTGCGATGAGACGGGTGTGGCTATCTATGACAGTGAGCATGGTCTGTTGGCCGATACGCTCTACAGTCAGGTGAAAATGCATGCCGAATATGGCGGTGTGGTCCCAGAGTTGGCTTCTCGAGATCATATTCGTAAATTGTTGCCTTTGGTGAGTGAAACTTTAAAAGAAGCAAACTTAAGTTCTCAAGATATTGATGCAGTTGCCTATACGGCAGGGCCTGGGTTGATTGGTGCGCTGATGGTAGGTGCTTCCACCGGTAGGGCGATGGCAATGGCTTGGGGTGTTCCCGCTATCGGTGTGCATCATATGGAAGGGCATCTATTAGCGCCTATGTTGGAAGAGTCCCCCCCGGTTTTTCCTTTTGTTGCTTTGTTGGTCAGTGGTGGTCACACACAACTTGTGAAAGTAACCGCGATAGGGCAGTACGAGTTGCTGGGGGAATCTCTGGATGATGCGGCTGGTGAGGCCTTTGATAAGGCGGCTAAAATGATGGGGTTGGATTATCCTGGTGGTCCATTGGTTGCTAAATTGGCAGAACAAGGTGATCGTACGCGATTTCGTTTCCCGCGACCTATGACGGATAGGCCAGGTCTTGATTTTAGTTTTTCCGGTTTGAAAACTTTTACCCTCAATACAGTCAACGAACATAAAGTGGATGGTGTTTTAGCTGATCAGACTCGCGCCGATATTGCAGCCGCCTTTGAGGATGCAGTGGTAGAAACGCTAACCATTAAATGTAAACGCGCTTTGCAGCAAACCGGTTTGAAGCAATTGATTATTGCAGGTGGTGTTAGTGCCAATCAACGTCTTCGAGACCGCTTGGAGTCGATGGTGGCAAAAGAGCATGCAGCACTTTTTTACGCGCGTCCTAAATTTTGCACAGACAATGGTGCGATGATTGCCTATGCAGGCTGCCAAAGATTGCTGGCGGGGCAGTCGAGTGATTTGGTCATCGAGGCAAAGCCTCGTTGGGCAATGGATCTGCTTGAGCGGCTTGATTAGATTGTAAGGAAAAATAGGTATTATCAGTGGATATTGTTTACATTAAAGCTCTTCAAGTCGAGACGGTGATTGGCATCTATGACTGGGAAAGAGAGATTCGCCAGCGTGTGGTGCTTGATCTCGAGATGGGGGCGGATATTCGTCAAGCTGCATTGACCGAAGATATCGAAAGTACACTCAATTATAAGAGTGTCAGCGATCGCTTGGTCGAGTTTGTGTCTGCCAGTGAGTTTCTTTTGGTAGAAACGATGGCAGAAGAGATTGCTGCTTTAGTGATGCAGGAGTTTTCTGTTCCTTGGTTGCGACTGAAAGTGGGTAAGCCAGATGCAATTACGGCTGCCGAAGATGTCGGTGTTTTGATTGAAAGAGGCGAGCCTTTCTGATGGCTCAGGTTTATTTGAGTTTGGGTAGTAACATTGATCGCTACCAGCATATTACGGCGGGTTTGGATGCATTGGAGCTTATATTTAGTGAGCTTGAAATATCTTCTGTTTATGAGAGTGAAGCTGTTGGTTTTAAAGGAAATCCATTTCTAAATCTTGTGGTCGGTGGTGAAACAGATTTGACTATTGCTGGGCTTTCAGCGGTATTGAAAAAAATTGAAGACAATAATGGGCGAGTACGAGGCGGGCCGAAGTTTGCTGCCAGAACGCTGGATATTGATATTCTTACTTATGATGAGTGCATCGGTGTTGTTTCAGGTGTCCAGTTGCCTCGTGATGAAATTGTTAATAACGCGTTTGTGCTTTGGCCGCTGGCTGAGATAGCGCCTCATTTCCGTCATCCTGTTACACAAGAAACGTACGCTTCAATGTGGGAAGCTTATGATAAAACTCGCCAAAGCCTTTGGCCTGTGGAGTTTTTCTGGAAGGGTCGGCTAATCTCGCCGCTGGCCTAGTTATGTCATGCAAAGCTTGAGCTGGCGACGTTTAATTTCTTCGCCAATTTCAGCCCCCTTAAAACCCGCGTTTATGATGTCGGCAGGTTGAATAGCCTTTAGCTTGGTTAGCAGGTCTGCATAAAATTGAGTATCAAGTATTTTGTTTTCTAAGGTTTGTGTTAATAAGTTGCAGGCTTCTAATAGTGAAGTTAAGCGTTCCGGTCTTCGTAGTAAATCTGACTGCACGTAAACGTTGAGCCTTCCAATCGTAGAAATCTGAGACCAATTTAAGAGCTTGTCGGTACTGTTCAGGACTTGAAGTGACAGATCTCTGAAGCTATTAGGGCAGCGAAGCTCTTGGCAAAAGCGCGTTAGTTGCTCGTTTGGATTGTCTATGGTGGCAAAGCAGAGATACACCAATGCAGCGAAACGAACCGTTGTTGTCGTGTCGGGTGTGAAATGTGTTTCAAGTTGTTTGGCTTCGCTCAGCTTTCCCAAAGGGAGTAGTTCTGGGAAAAGCGCTTGGGTTGCATTTGCCTGATTGAGTAATCGAAAGAATGTCAGAGGTGATTGCTCTCCTATTGCTCGCTCCGTTTCAGTCCATATGCGTTCGCGGGGCAAGTGAGCTAATTCGTCAGTTGCCGCGATCTGTTGCATGAGTGCCAATGTTTCTGGGGCTACGCTAAAGCCTAGGTGTGCATAGCGTGCAGCAAATCGTGCGACACGCAACACTCTGAGAGGATCCTCGGAGAAGGCGGGCGAAACATGCCGCAAAATACGTTCTTTTAAATCTTTCTGTCCATCAAAGGGGTCAATAATGTGCCCGTCGGATGATTGCGCCATGGCGTTGATCGTTAAATCGCGCCTTGATAAGTCTTCTTCCAGTGTGACATCAGGGCTGGCGTGGTATTGAAAGCCTGTATAGCCCTTACCGCTTTTACGCTCTGTTCGTGCCAGCGCATATTCCTCTCCTGTTTGGGGGTGAATAAATACAGGGAAGTCATTGCCTACTGGTTTGTAACCAAGGCTTAGCATCTCGTCAGGTGATGAGCCGACAACGACCCAGTCTTTGTCATATACAGGGTAGTTCAGCAGTTGATCACGCACTGCGCCGCCGACGAGATAGATATCCATTACCTAGCGCTCGACTTGCTCAGGATAGGTGGCCGACCAGCCTTCAAACCCGCCATTGAGACTGCTGACTTTCTCAAAACCTTGGTGGGCCAAAAACTGTGCAGCTGATTGGCTGCTAATGCCATGGTAGCAGCAGACAATGAGTGGGTGCTCAAACTCTGCTTCATTGATAAAGTCCTGCAGGTTGTCGTTGGAAAGGTTGTAAGCGCCGGGTATGTGACCGTTAGCAAAGCTCTGAGGATCTCGAATATCAGCTACGATCGCTCCTTCAGTTAATAGGGACGCAGCTTCGTCAGGGTTGATACAAATATATTGATCCATGAACTACTCCATTTTAAATGCTGCTTTTTGCAAACTCGGGGTTTGGAAGCGTGCTAGATCATCAAGTCGCAGTGCAGTAAGGGATAGGCCCCAGACGCACCCAGTATCAATAGCATAGATATTATCTGCTATGACACTGCCTTCCAGCGCTGCCCAATGCCCAAAAACGATACGTTCTTTGAAAGACTTTCTATTTGGGTAGGCAAACCAAGGCAAGTAGCCAGCAGGTTGGGTTTCTAGACCGCCTTTAGATGTGAACTCTAATTCACCTTTTGGTGTGCAAAAACGCATACGGGTTAGGTAATTGGTAATGACGCGTAAACGATCCCATCCTTCTAGGTTTTTGCTCCACTTGACGGGTGAGTTGCCGTACATATGTTTGAAGAACTGCGGAGCTAAGGGCGACTTAAGGATATTTTCTACTTCTAAGGATCGTCGCTTTGCTTCCTTAATAGACCAAGTAGGGGGAATGCCTGCATGGACCATTGAAAAGTTAAGGACGGGATCTGTATGGAATAAAGGCTGTTGCTGAAGCCAATGCATGAGTGCTTCACGATCAGGTGCAGCTAGAATATCACTGAGTGTATCGCTTCGTTTAACCGTTACGCCGCCATGATGCAGTGCAAGTAAATGTAAGTCATGGTTGCCTAGTACGGTGACAGCGCGATCCCCCAGTGATTGGATAAAGCGTAAGGTTTCTAATGAATTTGGCCCACGATTAACCAAGTCTCCACATAACCAAAGTTGATCTGAGTCGCAGAACTGAATCAGATCAAGTAAATGTTGTAACTCTTCATAGCAGCCTTGGATATCGCCAATTGCGTAGGTGGCCATGTTGTTTTTTAGTCCTGTGGTCTTTTTTGAAACCTAGTGAAGCGCATTAGGTTGAGCTAACGTAAATGCTGGGATAGGCGCATCAAAGCGCTCTCCGCTGGCTGTTTCCATAGTATAATGGCCATACATGCTGCCAACGCGGGTCGCAAGTACCGTTCCGCTAGTGTATTGGTAGCTTTCATTGGGTTGTATAACGGGCTGTTCGCCTACAACGCCTTCCCCTTCAATCTCTTGTACATGTTCGTTGCCATCGGTTACGACCCAGCGCCGGCTGAGCAATTGGACGGGCTGGTTTAGGTTATTACTAATAGTGATGTCATAGGCAAAGACGAATCGGTGTGATTCTTGATCCGATTGTTCCGGAAGAAAGCGTGTTACCACATCAATTTTGATCAAACGGTTAGGCTCGAAGTGATCCATAATATCTCTTATTATGCTGTTTCAGATGATGTCAGGGTATCTGCAATCGTAATAAAATCCTGCAGCGCTAAGCGCTCTGGACGTAATGATGGGTCGATACCCAGCTGTTCCAGTTTCTCTGGGCTGATTAAATCTTTTAAATTATTTCTCAGTGTTTTACGACGTTGCGTAAAGGCAACTCTGACAACCTGCTCTAGTGTTTTAATGTCTTTGGCAACGTACGGAAGTGTTGTGTGTGGGATCAGTCTGACAATAGCCGAGTCCACTTTGGGTACGGGATCGAATGCCTCCGGCGGCACAATGAATAGAGGTTCGACCTGACAATAGTACTGTGCCATGATCCCTAAGCGCCCGTAATGCTTATCACCAGGTTGAGCCGCTAAGCGATCTACCACTTCTTTTTGTAGCATAAAGTGCATATCGAGAATATCGCCCGAATGGCTTAGCAGGTGGAAAATCAGCTGTGTAGAAATGTTGTAGGGGAGGTTGCCAATGACACGCAGTGGCCTATCATCTTCACGTAAGCTATTGAAGTCGAATTTCATAGCGTCGGCTTCGAAAATACGGAACTTGTCCTCGTAACGGAAAAACTTCGCTCTTAAAATGGGGGGAAGATCACGATCCAGTTCAATGGCATCTAAAGCGCCAGCCGCGTCCAGAATTTCCTCTGTCAATGCGCCCAGTCCCGGCCCGATTTCCACCATGTGGTCGCTAGGGGATGGTGCTATGGAGCGTATGATTTGGCGAATAATACCTTGATCTTGCAGGAAGTTCTGCCCGAAACGTTTACGGGCTTTATGCATAGCCGGTTTATGATGACTCATGGGTACTCTTTGTTTTGTGACGGGCCATTTCACCCGCGTATTGAATCGCTAATTTGAGGCTGCTAGTGTTACCTTGCCCGGTACCGGCTAAATCTAGCGCTGTACCGTGATCGACTGAGGTACGAATGATAGGCATGCCTAAGGTAATATTGACCGCATTGCCAAATCCTTTGAACTTCAGAACGGGTAGCCCTTGGTCATGATACATTGCCAGCACAGCGTCACATTGATCCAAGTACTTGGGTGTAAAGAGTGTGTCGGCAGGCAATGGGCCGGTTAGGTGCAGCCCTTGATTTCTCAATGTGGCTAGTACCGGTTGAATGATATCAATCTCTTCTCTACCCATATGGCCACTCTCTCCTGCATGGGGATTTAGCCCTGCTACAAGAATATGAGGTGCTTCGATACCGAATGTGTTTACTAAATCTGTATTTAGGGTGATAAGAATCTCCCTGATTAGCTCTTGAGTGAGCGCATCGGGTACAGCACGCAGCGGTAGATGGGTAGTGGCGAGCGCAACTTTCAAACCTTCCGTTGCTAGCATCATGACAACTTTATCAGTCTTGGTTAAGTCTTCTAGAAATTCTGTATGGCCAGTGAATGGGATGCCGGCATCGTTGATTACCCCTTTATGAATGGGTGCTGTCACTATCGCATCAAATAGGCCGTCAAGGCAGCCTTGGGTAGCTAATGTGAGCATTTCAAGAACGTACGGAGCGTTTTTGCTGTTTAGCTCGCCCGCATTAGCGGGTGTGTGTAATGCTACGGGTAATACCTTAATTGTGCGTGCTAAGGAGGGGGAGGGTTCCGCTGAAGCATCAAAACGCTCGATCGATAGAGGTAAATCCAACTGCTTAGCACGTTGGATTAACAGTTCTGGATCGCATGCGACAACCAGCTCATCAGGATAGGAATGCTGAGCCAATTGAATGATCAAGTCTGGGCCGATACCCGCCGGTTCACCGGAAGTAATGATCAAACGTTTGATGTGTTGCATTACGGCTTAATCTCTACGTAGGCTTCAGAGCGGATTTCACGTAGCCAGTTGCTAAGCTCTTCAGAAAACTTACGTTTTCTGATGGTATTACGTGCTTGAGATTCAAGCATTTCTTCGCCTACGTCTTGAGTGCGGCGATTTTCAACTTTGAGAATATGCCAGCCAAAGCGAGACTCAAACGGTTCACTTAGCTCACCAATGGGTGTGCGTTGCATCACCTGTTCAAACTCTGGAACCATCTGCCCTGGTTGCGCCCAGCCTAAATCGCCGCCTTCAGAACCACTAGCTGGATCATCACTTAAATCCTTTGCAAGCTCTTCAAAGGAGGCCCCCTCTTTGATTTGCGCATGGACACGGTTGATAAGCCGCTTCGTTTGCGCCACTGAACGGATTTCACTCGGCTTCAGTAGAATGTGGCTGACTTTGGTTTGCTCGATGAGTTGCACGGTGCCGCCGCGCTTATCTCTGAGTTGAATAATATAGAAGCCGCTAGGAGCACGGATGGGGGAGCTGATCTCACCAGATTGCATGCCTTTTAGTGCTTCAGCAAGAGGCTCAGGCAACTCTACCAGTTTTCTCCATCCTAAGTCGCCGCCATTAAGTGCGTTAGGTGCACTTGATGCGGCAATGGCTAGCTCCGCGAAGTCTGCTCCTTTGGATAGCTCCTGATGAATCAAGCCTGCTTGTGTCTCAGCCGTTTGTATCTGTTCAGGCGAGGCTTCTTCTGGGATGGAGATCAAGATGATGCTTAGTAAGAGTTCAGTTTGGTTTGATTCGCTATCTTCGGAAGCTAAAAATGCCTTGATCTCTTGGTCGGATACACGAATGCGTCGGTTTACATTATTCTGTTGTACTTGTGCTATCAGCATCTCTTTACGAATTTGCTCGCGGGCAGAAATATAATCTTGGCCTTCGGCAATGAGTGCTTCTCTGAATTGTTCCAGAGTCATTTCATTGCGGGCAGCAATCGTATTAATGGCATCGTTGAGTTGGCGTTCTGTTACCTTGATGCCCTGTTTTTCGGCAGTCTGTAGAATGAGGTTGTCCAGAATGAGCCGATCCATCACCTGAGAAGTTAGGATATTATCAGGTGGTAAACGTTGATTACGTGATGCCAATTGGCTTTTAACAATCGACATTCGCTGTTGTAATTCGGACGATAAGATAATGTCATCGTTCACAATCGCAGCGATGCTATCAAGCTTCTCAGGTGCTGCTTGGACACTTGCTGAAAGTAATAGAGAGCTAAGTGCTAATGTGCCAAATTGGCGAATGTTTAGTAATTTAAAAATACGCATTAGTTTCTTCACGCTGTTCAAAACCGGTTATTTTTTCAACGAAATCAGATCCGCCGCTGCTGCCAAAACTGCCAAGGCCTTTGAGTACAAATTGTAGGTAGAAAGCGGTATCTTTTTCGTCATTATCTTTTTGCCAGCGCCGTGTAATCAGCCTGGTTTTCCAGCAGCAGCTCTCATATTCGAGACCAAATGCTAAATCTACATCATCTTCTTTTAGCCAATCATATTGCCAAACCCCTAGTGATGACCAGTGCTTACTTATTGGCCAAATGAAAGAGGCGGTGCTCTGCTCCCTGGTATCTTCAGTGAAACGATAGCTAAGACTGACGATATGGTTTAGGTCTTCCTGATAGCGTACTGAGAAATTATTCTCGGTATTTTGTAACTGATTGGGGGTGAAGTTTCCGTTGAAAGATACGTTGATACGCTTATTGGGCCGCCAATTAATTTGTGTTGCGATATCAGAGTAGTCTGATCGCTCAATAGTTCCATCGGATAAGTGCACCGTTCTGTCTTTAAAATAGAGGGCTTGGCCAACACTGGCGGATACTGTTTCTTTGCCCGATTGGTCAAAGAGTCGGCTGGTTATGCCAAATGATACTTGTTGTGTATCGCCGATCCGATCATAGCCACTGAATCGGTTGTCACGAAACAGTGCAGAATAATTGAAACGGTAAAGATCTGTATCAAAGTCGGGCGCAGCATTTTGATCCTCTTCCGGTATATATAAGAAGAAGAGCCTTGGTTCTAGGGTTTGTTGGTACTGTGTACCAAATAGTGTGGTGTCCTTATCCAAGTAGATTCCGGTATCCAGGCTTAATACTGGTGCGCTGACGGAGGGTGAGTCTGTTACGCCAGGAAGTTGGTTGTCTAGTGAGTATTCCGTATGCCAGTATTTAACGCTGGGTTTGATATATCCCCAAGTATTTCTGAATGTAGCACTGAGCTTAGGCTCTATATGAAGCCTATCGCCAATAATTCTATCACTGCCAGTAAGGCCTGAAAGGTCTCTGTCAAACTTAGTGTAGTTTGCGAAATAACTGAAAGAGAGCCAGTCAGGGCCAATAGATGGCTGCCCTAATAAACGTAGTTCTGGCAAGCGTCGGTAAGGTGTCAGGCTATCATCAATAGTTTGGTAGCTCTGCAGGATAAATTCTGCCTGCCACTGATTACCGTAATATGCCAAACTACCGCTCCGATTAAGGTGGCTCTCCTCAGAGATGTTGAGGTCGGAGCCCAGATCATCAAAATAGTCATCATCACTGACGTGGGTGTAATTAATACTGCTTCTCATGCGAGTGGTTGGTTGTCCGAAGTGACGAATACCTAGCAACCAGCGGTCATTATCTACGATTCTATCATTGGGCAGATAAGCCGTACTGAGCGTATTTATGGAATACTGATCCATATAACGGAATTCGTTTTCCAGCATTAACCCACGCTTTTGCAGTAGTCGAGGAGTCAGTGTGTCATCCATGTTGGGAGCGATATTGAAGTAGTAAGGCGTAGCAATATCGAAACCTTCAGAATCGGAATACTTCAGCGAAGGGTATAAGAAGCCACTATGGCGTCTGTCATCAATAGGAAAGTAGAAATAGGGAAGATAAAGTATGGGTACATCACCTACACGCAACGTGGCGTGCTTGGCTGAGCCAAAACCAGACTCAGGGTTTAAATGTATTTCTCCCGCAGCTACTTGCCATGAGTCAACGCCGGGAGGGCACTGTGTATAGGTCCCTCTTTGAATGCTCAGAGTAGAGTCTTCATTTCGGGTTACTTTGGCGACGGAGCCGCGAATACCTTTTTCATGTAGAACATACTCTGCCTCGTTTAGCGTTGTTTCTAAAGAGTTGGTGTTAGATAGCGCATTTTTTCCAGTTAAAAGTAGTCCCGGTTCTCGATAAGTTGCTCCGCCTTCAAGCTCAATTCTGCCTGTGGCTTGGTCGATTCTTGCTTGACTACTAAATAGACTGCGCTGTCCTTGAACAACTTTCACACTTCCAGATAGCTCGGTACCTTGCCCAAGGTGAGAGATTCCTTGTTCGGCATTAATCTCAACTGGTAGAGATTGTATAGGGTCACTACTTGCCTTGGGGAAGTCGGGTTCGATATAGCGGCCACCGCAGTATGCATTATCACCAGTTGGCGCGCTTGGATACCAATCTAAATGAGAGTAATCCTTTGACGTATCTGTGCATGACGGACAAGGTTCGTTATGGCTATCCTGTGCCATGGTCATTTGTGGACTCAAAGTTAGGAATGCCGATGTGATAGATAGATATAATAGCTTGTAATTCAAAGGTGGCATTCCATATCGTCCAATATTTGGTAAACGAGTCACTCAGTATAAACACACGAGTATTCGTTTTAGTCGCTGGCAAAGTCTGGAATAATAAACATTCACAAGATGATGTGCCAGAGGAAAGAAGCGAATGGGACAAAGGTTGTCGTCACTGCTGGGATGGATTGAGCGTCTGCAGGAAGAAAAGCAGGTGACCCTAGAAGAGGGGTGGGAGTTGATGCCCGTGTCTGGAGATGCCAGCTTTCGCCGTTACTTCAGGGTGGTGTCTGGTCATATGAGCTGGATTGCGGTTGATGCGCCCCCTGAAAAGGAGAATAGCGAGACTTTTGTTCGAATTGCTCGCACATGGCGCCAGGCAGGGGTGAATGTTCCTGAGGTTATTCGTGTTGATCTTGAGCAAGGCTTTATGCTGTTGGAAGATTTTGGTGATACGTTATTTCTTGGGGCGTTGACAGCGGAGTCGGTTGATTCGCTTTATCGAGAGGCGTTGGCGGAGCTTTATTTGATTCAACGCTGCCCAGAAGCAGGGCTACCTCTGTATGATAAGCAACTGCTTTTACAGGAGATGGCTCTATTCCGTGACTGGTTTGTTGGTGACTTATTGTCGTTCCCGCTGCAAAAAGATGAGTCCGATTTGCTCGATACCATGCAGGATCTATTAGTTGCTAATGCGCTTGCGCAACCACAAGTCGTGGTTCATCGTGACTATCATGCAAGGAACTTAATGATATGTAGCAGACACACGCCCGGTGTCATAGATTTTCAGGATGCGGTCGTTGGGCCTGTAACATACGATTTGGCTTCGCTGCTTAGAGATTGTTACATCCGCTGGCCTGATGAGGATGTGTATCGCTGGGTAGCAAGTTTTAGGGATGAACTGATTCAGCAAGGTGTGTTGGACACTCAGGTTTCCTATGAGCAATTTGTACGTTGGTTTGATTTAATGGGGATGCAGAGGCACTTGAAAGCCATTGGTATTTTCTCAAGGCTGAGTCGTCGTGATAATAAGCATGGATATTTGCTAGATATTCCCAGAACGTTGGGGTATGTCGTCGATGTGGCAAATAAGTATGCCGAGTTTGCACCTTTTTCCGAGTGGCTCAAGCAGCGTGTTCTTCCTGAACTTAACCAACGTCCTACACTATTTGGCCAGTCTATATGAAGGCAATGATTTTGGCGGCGGGTTTGGGAACCCGACTACGACCATTAACATTATCGACACCTAAACCACTCATTCCGGTCAACGGTAAGCCGTTGATCGAGTATCACATTGAGCGTCTTGCTCGTGCAGGTTTTCTTGATATAACCATTAATCACGCGTGGTTAGGGCAGCAGATTGAGGAGTACCTAGGCGGGGGCGAAAAGTGGGGAGTTAATATTCGCTACTCAGCAGAAGCTGAGCCATTGGAGACAGCCGGTGGTGTTTATCAGGTGTTGAATCACCTTTCTCCCAATGGGGAGCCGTTTCTATTAATTAATGGCGATATTGCGACGGACTTTAATTTTGCTACTTTAAAAACAGTATCTCCTACACATGGCCACTTAGTGATGGTGCCTAATCCGCCTCATCATCCTGAGGGTGACTTCCTTCTAAATGGTAATAGATTAAGTGAAAGCGAAGGGGTTCGTTACACTTTTTCAGGAATTAGCGTATTAACCGCTACACTCTTTGAAATGTGTCGGCCTGGGAAATCTCCGTTAGGGCCGTTATTAAGGGAGGCGATAGCAAAAGATCAACTCTCAGGAGAGTTGACCGATTCATTCTGGATTGACGTAGGCACACCAGAACGCTTGGAACAGGCAAGTTACTATTATCGAGGAAGACAAGCACATGGCAATTGATTCCCAAATGGGACAGCAAATAGGTACGACGCTAAAGAAATACCGTAATGGCATCCTGATTGGCGCGGTCATCGGCTTATTTAGCGGTGGTATTTGGGGGATGCTGTTAGGTGGGGCTGTTGGCGGTTTCCTGAGTCATTTGGTAGTTGGTTTTTTGACGGGGGATGCTTCCCCGCAGGCGGTTTTCTTTAAAGCAACGTTTGCCGTGATGGGTAAAATTGCCAAAGCTGACGGTCGTGTTACGGAGGATGAAATTCGTTTTGCCCGTGATGTTATGGACCGCATGAATCTTACAGAGGAGCGCCGCCAAGAAGCCATAGCACACTTCACATTGGGTAAATCTGCGGATTTTGATATTGCAGAGGTCTTACAACCATTAGCGCGTTATATCCATACCCGTGCCTCTGTAAAAATTATGTTTATTGAGATTCAACTTCAAGCGGCGATGGCTGATGGTGAGATTTCACCGGCTGAACTTTCAGTTATTCAGCAGGTGTGTGGTTTGTTGCGCATGTCTGGCCCTGAAATGTCGGCACTGATGGCACGTATGCAAGCCCAGCAAGCTTTTTACCAGCAAAGTTATTCTCAGCATCAGCATTTCCAACAGGCTGATCATGCTGCCCTGTTAAAAGAAGCTTACGGCGTATTAGGGGTTGAAGAAAACGCTAATGATGCTGAGATTAAAAAGGCTTACCGTAAACTCATGAGTCAGCACCATCCGGATAAACTGGTAGCGAAGGGGCTACCACCAGAAATGATGCAGTTAGCAAAAGAGAAAACCCAAGAGATACAGGCTGCATATGATCGTATTAAGACAGCGCGTAAGTAATCGGGTTAACCCGTATTAGCAAAAGACCCCGGGGGTTGGTTGGCTTTCTCTGGTTCAGCCTTTGGTTTTTTAAGCTTAGGGCTCGGTTCTGCGTTAATGATGTAGGTTTCTAATAAGCCTCTGACTGTGCGTAGTAACCAGTTATAGCCTTGCGGGCGGTGTGTCGTATTCGGCAGTCGTATTTGGTGATAATTGCCAAGGTTTTCGCGCCTAGCTGTCATGAGTCGAAGGCGGTTTGGTGTGGATTTTCCGATTTCCGCGCTGGGGGCTGCGCTGTAGAGATCTAATGTTGTGATCTCTAAGTCTGGGATCAGAGAGCGTATATCTGGGGCGCTTATATCTGTTGAAGATGTGGGATCAACCAGCACCAGATTGATATCTAGATTTTCTTGCAAAGTGGTAGCTAATGCCGTTGCCCATACGCCGCCAGACCCCGAACCTATAATAACAAAACGGCTGGTTTGGCGGGCTTGGAGTGCATTTATAGCCGCCACGCCACGGTTGATGATACGTTCTTTTCTATCAGAGGTATGGACGATGGCCTCCGAGGTTTCTTTGGACGCATTCGTAGCGGTTGTTGATTCTACTTCGGTTGAAGCGGTTGCATCAGCTGGTTCAGACGGTGGTGCATTCGAGGTTGTTTTAGTCTCTGACTCCGGATTTTCAGGTGTCGATGCGTGATCCTTTATTGGTTTAAGTGCTGGTAGCGTTCTTTTGGGTAGAAGGGGTTGGACCGGTGAAGGAAGCGGTATAGATAGTGTTGCCCAGCCAAATTCTGTTAGTCCTTTGCGCAGAGCTTCAAGGTTCGCATTTTGCAACGGGTGAGTCTGGTCGTCCGCGATAAGAATGATACCCCCTAAATTAACAGCTCCGCTTTGTTGACGAAAAAAACCTACAAAAGGATCGTCCCCTCCATCCAATTGGATCAGTTCTGTTGCATTATCTGGCGGAACTTGCTGCAGATCACGAGCGCTATGTGCCGCTGGTGTTGTATGGGCAGGTCTTTCAATTATGCTAGGTGCCGGTTGTTGCGTGGTTTCGGGTGTACTCTGCTCTGTTTCTTCTGTCGTAGAGGTCTCTTCAGCGGCTACTAGTGTCGGTATTGGCAGCAAGGCCAGCGTCCATAGGCACAGACTGGGTAAAATCTTTGTATCAAAAATGTAAATCATAGCTAAATTGTCAGGAAACCCGGTTAGAGTGCAAGTATAAGCGCTGCATAAGCGAGCAGCCTTCGGTACAATACTGCTTATTCTTATTCAGTTACGGAAAGATATCCATGTCTGATTTTAAAATTGCCCCTTCGATTCTTTCAGCAGACTTTGCCCGGTTAGGTGCTGAGGTCGACGCTGTTCTTGAAGCAGGCGCTGATATTGTACATTTTGATGTGATGGATAATCACTACGTACCGAATCTAACCATCGGCCCTATGGTGTGCAAAGCACTGAGAAATTATGGCATAACGGCACCTATTGATGTGCATTTGATGGTAAAGCCGGTTGATCGTTTGATAGGGGACTTTATCGAAGCTGGAGCTACCTATATCACCTTTCACCCTGAAGCGTCTGAGCATATTGATCGCTCTTTGCAGATGATTAAAGATGCCGGTTGTTTATCAGGGTTGGTATTTAACCCTGCTACACCCTTGCACCACCTTGAGTATGTGCTTGATAAAGTAGATATGGTGCTCTTGATGTCTGTTAACCCAGGGTTTGGTGGGCAATCGTTTATTCCAGGGACGTTAAATAAACTCAGAGAAGCTCGTAAAATGATTGCTCAGAGTGGCCGTGATATCCGTTTAGAAGTGGACGGTGGTGTGGGCATTGCGAATATTGCTGAAATTGCAGCCGCAGGAGCGGATACGTTTGTAGCAGGGTCTGCAATTTTTAATACCTCTGATTATGCGGCAACCATTCAAGCGATGCGTGCAGAGTTAGCAAAAGTGGGTTCAGCTGTGTGCTAATTCAGCGCTACTTTAATGGCGGCTTGCCCCGCTTAGTGATCTTTGATCTGGATGGAACGCTGGTGGATAGCGTTCCTGATCTGGCTTTGGCGGTCGATCTGATGCTCGAGGCATTAGATTTACCGTTAGCGGGACCGGAGCGTGTCAGGCGCTGGGTAGGTAACGGTGCTCAGGTGCTGGTTCAGCGTGCACTTAAAGCGATGTCTCCGTATGAGGGTGTTGCCTTTGATGGGGCCTTTGAGCTTTTTCTGCGCCACTATCGGGACAACCTATCACATAAGAGCGTGTTATATCCCGGCGTTAAACATGCATTAGAGCGATGTTCTGAACTCGACATTCCGATGGCGGTTGTGACGAATAAGCCCATCGCGTTTACTCACCCATTGCTGTCGCATCTGCAAATAGATGGTTTCTTCCGTGACGTTTTAGGCGGTGATTCATTATCGAAGAAAAAGCCTGATCCTATGCCGTTACTGGTTCTGATGGATAAGTACGGTCTCGCGCCTGCAGAGGTGTTGATGGTGGGAGATTCTGTTAATGATGTGCGCGCTGCCAGAAACGCGGGTTGTCCGGTAATTGCCGTTCCTTATGGCTATAACCATGGTGAAGATATAAAGCTATCAGAGCCGGATGATGTTGTGGAACGTTTGGATCTATTGTTTTAATTGTTTTATTGGCCTGTTTCTAAGTGCTAACATGGCCCGAAATATGTGGAGTGGCCTAGTAGTGGTTTCAGGAGGTTATGAGTGGTAACGCTGGATCAGGTTAAGCAGATTATCGGCGAAGTTTTACAGCTGGATAGTCGAATTGAAGAATTTGATGCGGATACGCCGTTGCTTGGCAGTGTGCCGGAGTTTGATTCGATGGCTGTCGTCATGGTGCTAACTGCACTAGAAGATAACTTTGGCATGGCTGTGGATGACGATGAGATCAGTGCAGAAGTATTTGAAACCGTTGGATCTCTGTACCAGTTCGTAAACGAGAAGGTAGCCGCCTAAGAGTAGGCTACCTTTCATAAATCGTATTAAACCCTGCCTATTGATTTTCCCTAAACAAGTATTTCCACAGGATGTGGATGGCTTAAAAAGTCACGGGGGCTTGCTGTAAAGCCATACGCACCTGACTGATAAACCGCAATTAAGTCCCCCACGGCTACCTCAGGTAGCTCCACGCTGTCGGCGATAATATCCAAAGGTGTGCAGAGGGGACCGACAATATGCGTTGTGCTTTGGGGCGGTAAGTCTGCCTTGTTGGCGATAATGACTGGGTAATTTTTACGAATCACTTGGCCGAAGTTGCCTGAGGCGGCTAAGTGATGGTGCAGACCCCCATCTGTAATTGCGAAGCTGGAACCACGAGACAGCTTGCAATCAATCACCTTACTGACATAAAGCCCGGATTCACCAACTAAAAAGCGTCCCAATTCCATGATGATGCGTGTATCAGGGATTTTCTCTTCGGCGATTCCCATGAGCCGTGCCAGATTATCAGCGATAGGTGATAGATCAAGGGGGGATTCGCCGGGAAAATAGGGGATGCCTAGCCCGCCACCAATATTCAACCACTCAAGCTGAACACCGGATTCTTGTAGCAGTCGATAGGTAAGATCAAACGTATTGTTGTGGGCTTCGATGATGGCGTCTGCGCGGAGGTTTTGGGAGCCACAAAAAATATGAAAACCTTTAAGGTTCAGACCCAGTTGCATACAGCGTTGAATCATCGCAGGCACGCGTTCGGCATCTACGCCAAACGCTTTGGGGCCGCCGCCCATTTTCATACCTGATGTTTTTAATTCAAAGTCGGGGTTAATACGAATGGCTACGTGAGGTTCAAGATTACATGCTTGACCAATGGCGGCAATACGCTCCATTTCCGACTCAGACTCCATGTTGATGACAACACCTGCTGCAAGGGCGCAGGTGAGTTCTTTGTCTGTTTTGCCTGGACCTGCGAAGCTTATGTGAGCTGGGTTTGTGCCTGAATGTAATGCAATCTGTAATTCGGCCATTGAGGCTACATCTAATCCGTCGGTTAGTTGGGATAGGTGCTGTACAACCGCAGGCATTGGATTGGCCTTGATGGCATAGTGAAGCTCTAGGTTGCTTGGTAAATATTCCCTGAGCTGTTTAACCTTCTCCGTCATGATATGTCGGTCATAGACATAAAAAGGTGTTTGTCCTGCACGTAGTGCAAGTTGGCTGATGGGCTGGCCACCTACGTATATTTCGCCATTAATAACAGGGAAGGTGGTCATGGGTGCATGTTGCAACTTTGTTTTCATCGCCTTAGGCCTCTAGGAAAAGGTCGCTATAGCGAGCGCTGAGCTGCTTGCGATCAATTTTGCCATTCGGGTTGCGTGGTAATTTATCAACCAAAATAATCTGTTTGGGGTGCATGAAGTTGGGTAGCTCTTTCTGGCAATGTTTTAAAATGGTGCTTTGTGCATCAGGGGTTTGGGTGACCGCGATAAGCACAATCGCCTGACCCAGTAAAGGATGTTGAATGCCGAGCGCGGCGACCTCGCTGACGAGCTGGGATGCGTACAAAACCTCTTCGATTTCGGTTGGGCTGACCCGATAACCTGAGGTTTTAATCATCTCATCTTTACGGCTGATGAAGTAGAGATAACCTTCTTCATCCTTTTTAACTTGATCCCCAGACCAAACCGCATAGTCTGCCAACGGTACTTCTGGGTTGTGCCCTGGGATAGGTTTAAAGCGTTCAGCGGTTTTAACGGGATCATTCCAGTACCCCATAGAAACCAATGCACCCCGGTGGACTAACTCGCCGGGCTCACCAGGCGCACATTCACTGCCATCTTCCCGTAGTACCAGCACTTCAGCATTAGGGATTGCTTTACCCATCGAGTCGGGGCGTATATGAACTTGTTCAGGCGGTAAATAGGTGGAACGGAATGCTTCAGTTAAACCGTACATAAGAAATATTTTTGTATTGGGAAGTGTTGCGGTCAGCTTTTTGGTCGTGGCTATCGGCATGGCACCGCCGGTATTGGTCAGATAACGAAGTGAATGCACAGTGGCCATTGGCCATTCAAGATCAGCCAGTTGAGTCCATAAAGGAGGTACAGCCGCTAAACCAGTGACTTGGTACTTTTCGACGGCACGAATAACATCACGAGGTAACAAATAATCCATTAACACAACGGAGGCGCCGACATGAAAAGCGGTTGTCAGTTGGCTAAGGCCATAGTCAAAGCTGAACGGCATGACCGCTAGCAGGCGATCAGTAGCCGTATTTTCAAGATAGCTAGACACACTTTTGGCACCAGCGATTAAATTATGGTGCGAAAGGACAACGCCCTTCGGGTTACCGGTGCTGCCAGAGGTGTAGAGAATCGCTGCGATATCTTTGTCGATTCGAGTCGTTTTGAAGTTAAGAGGGGGTGCGACCGGCTCGTCTCTCCAAGGCTCGACGTGTACAGTTGTTTGGTCATTCAGCGGCTTTTTACCTGTGACTATGATGCTTCTCAGGTCATGACACTCGGTTAAACCATCGGAAAGTAGCTTCAGGCGGTCTTGTGAAGTCACTAAGGCTCTCACATTGCAATCCTTTAAAATATAGGCCACCTGCTGGGGCTTTAATAAAGGATTGATGGGCACAAACACTGCTCCGGCAAGCGCTGCGCCAAAAATAGAGAATACAGTTTCAGGGACTTTAGGTAGATAGATGGCAACACGTTCGCCTTTGGTGACACCTAAATCCTCAACGAGGGTTTTGAAACTAAAGGCCTGCTGGAGCAGCGCTTCATAGGTAACGGTTTGCTCCTTGTAGAGAATAGCCGTGGCGCTGGGAGTCGAGGCTGCTTGTTTGAGAATCAGGTCGCCAATCAATTCCGACATGTAGTTATACCATAAGCTGGACAGAAAGGATTGAATACTAAGCGAATGTTTAGAGTGATAAAAGTAGATCGGCCGAAGAGCCAGCGCATTTCGGACTAAGTTTATCATTATAAATGCAGTATACTGCGGACAACAAAGTAACGCCTGTGTCTTATGGTCACTGATAATCGGGTTATGAATAACAGTCAATGCCATGCCTTGTGTTGTGATCCTACAGGTGGTCATCGTATTGATACAAAATAGGTTTTATCAATGTCTGCTTATGAAAATTTAAAGTCTCGGTTGAGCCAGCAGTCGCACACGTGGTTGGTAACAGGTGTTGCAGGTTTTATTGGTTCACACCTGCTAGAAGAACTGCTATCACTCGGGCAGACTGTAGTTGGGATGGATAACTTCTCAACGGGTCGGCAGATCAATCTTGATGAGGTAGAGCAGCGCGTTGGCTCAGAAGCATGGCAGCGTTTTACGCTTCACAGGAAAGATATTCGCCAGCCTGAAGATTGCAGAGCGGTTGTTGCAGGCGTTGACTATGTACTTCATCAAGCAGCATTGGGTAGCGTGCCTCGTTCAATAGACGACCCGTTAACCAGCCATGAGTCTAATATCAACGGCTTTCTGAATATGTTGATCGCTGCCCGAGATGCCAACGTAAAGCGCTTTGTTTATGCGGCATCTTCTTCAACTTATGGTGACCACCCAGGCTTGCCGAAGGTCGAGGATGTTATCGGTAAGCCGCTTTCCCCGTATGCGGTCACGAAATACGTAAATGAATTATATGCTGATGTTTTTGCCCGTACTTACGGTTTAGAGGCGATTGGTCTGCGTTACTTTAATGTCTTTGGTCCAAGACAAGACCCGCAAGGTGCTTACGCTGCGGTTATTCCTCGATGGTGTGCACAGTTGTTTGAAGCGCAGGCGTGCCGTATTAATGGTGATGGCGAAACCTCTCGGGATTTTTGTTTCGTGAAAAATGCTGTGCAGATGAATCTTCTGGCAGCGACTACGCAGAACGAGGCGGCAATTAACCAGATTTACAATGTTGCCCTAGGGGATCGAACCAGCTTGAATGAGCTTTATCAAGGACTTAAAAAGCGGATTATGCCATATGCGCCAGTGCTTGCCGGCGTAGAGCCTGAATATGCAGATTTTCGCGGCGGTGACGTGAGGCACTCTCAAGCAGATATTAGTAAAGCGAAGTCGCTGTTAGGGTATGAGCCTTCTCACCGTATCGATGCAGGGTTAGAAGAAACAGTTTTATGGTTTGCTGCTCAGCAGTTGCAGTCAAACGTTTAATTTGGATGGATTGGGTATGAAAAAAATCGCAGTGGTAGGGTTAGGGTATGTTGGTTTGCCACTGGCAGTCGCTTTCGGAAAACGTATACCAACCATCGGTTTTGACCTAGACGAAAATAAGCTGTCAAATTACCGTAAAGGGGTCGACCCCAGTGGCGAGGTCGAGCCAGAAGGGCTGGCAGCGGCTGCGGGCTTGGAATACACCAGTGATCCTGCCAGACTAAAAGATGCCTCGATGATCATCGTTGCAGTACCCACGCCTATTGATCAGGCACGACGTCCGGACTTAACGCCATTAGAGCGCGCCTGCAAAACCGTGGGGGCTAACCTGTCAGCAGGTACTATCGTAATCTTTGAATCGACAGTCTATCCAGGATGCACAGAAGAGGTTTGCGTGCCTATTTTAGAGGCTGAGTCAGGCCTGAAGTGGGCCGGTAATGAATCTTCTTCATCTGCCTCAGCTAATAATCATGGCTTTTATATAGGCTATTCGCCTGAGCGTATTAATCCCGGTGATAAGGTTAACCGCCTAGAGACGATCGTTAAAATTGTGGCAGGAGATACCGCGCAGACGCTTGAAAAAGTGGCAGAGCTCTATGAGCGAGTAGTCGATGCCGGGGTTCATCGAGCAGCGTCTGTAAAAGTCGCCGAAGCGGCAAAAGTAATAGAAAATACTCAGCGCGATTTAAATATCGCGCTAATGAACGAGCTATCGCTTATTTTCCACAAGCTAGGAATAGATACGCTGGATGTGTTAGAAGCTGCAGGGACTAAGTGGAATTTCTTACCGTTCAGACCTGGCCTTGTGGGCGGTCACTGCATCGGTGTTGATCCTTACTACCTTACCTATAAAGCGGAAACCGCAGGGCACCATCCTCAAGTGATACTCGCAGGGCGGCAGATTAATGATGGTATGGGTAAATACCTTGCCGAGCAAACCGTAAAAAGCTTGATCCAAAGAGGTAAACAGGTCAATGGTGCAAAGGTTGTTATCCTAGGTTTAACCTTTAAAGAAGACTGCCCGGACCTGCGTAATTCTCGCGTGGAAGATATTATTAACGAACTGCAAAGCTATTGTTGTGATGTGGTTGTCCATGACCCTATCGCAAAAGCTGACGAAGCGATGCATGAATACGGTGTGCAGCTTCAGGATTGGGAGCAATTGCCGCAAGCGGATGCTGTAATTCTTGCGGTTGCGCATCAATGCTATCGGTTGCTTTCGGTATCGGATTTTACGCCATTATTGACTGAAAACGGCATTCTAATGGATGTTAAATCGATATTGGATCGAGAGGCATTTATGGCGGCAGATATTGATCTTTGGCGCTTATGATGTTTGTGAGTCAGCCCTGTCTCCTGAATTAATTAGATAAGATATCTATGCTGTTAATGATCGATAACTTTGATTCGTTTACCTTTAACGTCGTTCAGTACTTTAAAGAGCTTGGGGCGGATGTACATGTTGTGAGAAATAACGAACTATCTGTTGATCAACTGGTACACATGGCCCCTTCTCATTTAGTTATCTCTCCAGGTCCGTGTACGCCGGAAGTGGCGGGTATTTCTATTGAAGCCGTTCGCCACTTTTCAGGCAAAATTCCTGTGTTAGGTATTTGCTTGGGGCATCAGACTATCGGTCAGGTGTTTGGTGGTATGATTGTGCGAGCAGGTAAAGTGATGCATGGGAAAAACTCTTGGGTGCATCACGAGGGCAAAGGGGTATTCGAAGGTCTAAACAAGCCTCTGGATGTTACACGCTATCATTCTTTAGTGATTGATAAGGAGACGTTGCCCGACTGTTTAGAAGTCACCGCATGGACGTTAAATGAAGCTGGTGAGCCTGATGAGATTATGGGCGTGCGACATAAAACGTATGATGTTGAGGGCATTCAGTTTCACCCAGAAGCTATTTTGACAGAGCAGGGACATGAACTCTTTTCGAATTTCCTGCAACGCGGTGTTAAGTAATGATGATAACAGGAGCGATGAATGGACATTAAACAGGCTTTGGCTGCAATTGTTGAGGGCCGAAATCTTTCTATAGACGAGATGCAGAGCGTCATGCATCAGATAATGTCCGGGCAGGCAACAGACGCTCAAATAGGAGGTTTACTGATCGCCTTACGGATGAAAGGCGAGACGGTTGACGAAATAACAGCTGCCGCGCAAGTTATGCGTGAACTGGCAGTGCCTGTAGAGATTTCGTCCAGCAATGCGGTAGATATTGTGGGTACAGGAGGAGATGGCTCCAACTTGTTTAATGTCTCCTCTGCTTGCGCATTTGTTGTCGCAGCCGCAGGTGGTGTTGTCGCTAAGCATGGTAATCGCTCGGTATCATCAAGCTCGGGTTCAGCTGATCTGTTAGAAGCTAGCGGTGTTAATTTGGCGTTGAGTCCAGAGCAAGTTGCTCGTTGCATTGATGAAGTCGGTGTTGGTTTTATGTTTGCCCCGCAACATCATAGCGCTATGAAGTACGCGATAGGTCCCCGCAAAGAGATGGCGTTACGCACTATTTTTAACGTTTTAGGACCTCTTACCAACCCCGCCGGTGTAAAGCATTATTTATTGGGTGTGTTTGACCGATCGCTTTGCCGACCTTTGGCAGAGGCTTTGAAAGCCTTGGGAGCGAAGCACGCAATGGTAGTGCATTCAGCAGATGGGTTGGATGAAATCAGTTTAGCAGGTGATACCTTCGTTGCTGAATTAAAAGAGGGTGAGGTGGTCGAATATGTCCTGACGCCAGAAAAAGCAGGCTTAAGCAGCCAATCTTTGGATGGTTTACAGGTTAACGGCTCATTAGAAAGTTTAGCTATGATTGAGTCTGCTTTTGCTGGGAAGCATGAGAAAGCGATCGATATGATTGCCTTGAATGCGGGTGCGGCGTTATATGTGGCCGATCTTGAAGCGACCTTGGCGGCTGGTGTAGCTAGGGCAAAGAGTGCTATTTTAGATGGATCTGCGACCAACAAAATGAAACAGTTAGCGGCCTTTAGCCAAGGATTGAAAGAGTAAAACTATGTCAGATACCCCAACTATACTTAGAAAGATTCTTGCGCGTAAGTTTGAAGAAGTTGCAGAGCGCTCGACTTCAACGACGCTAGCCGACTTGGAGCAGTCGATTAAGCGACAATCAGCTAACTCAGAAATGAGTCCACGTGGTTTTACCAATGTTATGGCTCATTCTATTGCAGGTGGCCTGCCTGCGGTGATTGCTGAGATTAAAAAAGCCAGTCCGTCAAAGGGGCTGCTGCGTGATCCTTTCATTCCTGCGGATATTGCACGTTCATATCAAGCGGGCGGTGCGAGCTGTTTATCCGTGTTGACGGATGCTGACTTTTTCCAAGGTCACGAAACCTATTTGAAGCAAGCCCGTGCGGCATGCTCGTTACCGGTGATTCGTAAAGATTTTATTGTTGACCCTTATCAGGTTTTTGAAGCGCGTAGTATTGGTGCAGATTGTATCTTACTTATTGTGTCGGCTTTAGAAGATGCACAAATGAGTGAGTTAAACGATTTAGCTCATAAACTGGGGATGGATGTACTGGTTGAGGTGCATGGTGGAGATGAGCTGGAAAGGGCATTGAAGCTGAATAATCGGCTTATTGGTATCAATAATCGTAATCTGCATACCTTTGAAGTGAGCTTAGACAACACCTTTGAGTTGCTAAGATTTATACCGGAAAATCGTATTGTTGTAACAGAAAGTGGAATACATACCCGTGATGATGTTCAGTCGATGAAAGATCGTCAGGTATTTAGCTTTCTTGTTGGTGAAACCTTTATGCGTGCCGAAGACCCCGGTGCCAAGCTCAAAGAATTATTTGTTTAAGGGGATAAACTGTGACGATGAATGCGCAGGTAAAGTGGGATGGTGATGTACGTTTTCAGGGAACGACCGGTTCGGGCTTCAATATCACTATTGATGGTGAACTAAAGCAGGGACCACGCCCTATGGAACTGATGCTATTAGGGTTGGGAGGTTGTACAAGTTATGACGTGATCGGCATATTGAAGAAAACACGACAAGATGTTGTTGATTGTGTTGCTGAGATATCTGCTGAGCGTGCTGACGCTATCCCAGCAGTTTTTACTAAGATCCATGTGAAATTTGTTGTCAGCGGCCGTTGTCTCAAGGAAAAGCATGTCGAGAAGGCTGTTAAGTTATCCGCTGAACAATATTGCTCAGCTTCATTGATGTTGGAAAAAGGTGGGGTAGAAATTACCCACAGCTATGAAATACGAGAAGTAGAATAGGCCCTGCTAAGCAGTCACCTTGTTTATTCTCAGCCCCGATTATTCGGGGCTTTTTATATTGCCATACTTGTAACTCACCGTGGTAAAGCGTAAAATGCCGCGCTCTTTTGAGAAAATACTATTAACCTCCTTGCTTTCGGCAATGCTCAGACGTTAAGTGCTGAGTGGTACGATACTCACTGTATGACCGAAGGCTACAACCCGTAAGGAGCTACAATGCGTCATTACGAAATCGTGTTCATGGTTCACCCGAACCAGAGCGAGCAAGTACCTGCAATGGTAGAGCGTTATACCAATGCAATCGAAGGTGCTAACGGTAAAATCCACCGTTTGGAAGATTGGGGCCGTCGTCAACTGGCTTACCCAATTAACAACGCACACAAAGCACACTACGTCCTGATGAACATTGAGTGCGCCCAGGAAACTCTGGACGAACTGGAAAATATGTTCCGTTATAACGACGCCGTACTGCGCAACTTGATGATTCGTCGTAAAGAAGCAGTGACTGAAGTGTCTCCAATTAAAGCAGCTGAAGCACGTGAAGAGCGTAAGCCTCGCCGTACTGAAGAGCCGCGTCAGGAAGAAGCGCCTGCCGCTGAAGAAGCATCTACTGAAGAAGCTACTGCTGAGTAATCATTTAATTAGGAGATATTCCCATGGCTCGTTTTTTTCGTCGCCGCAAGTTCTGCCGTTTCTCGGCTGAAGGTGTTCAAGAGATCGATTATAAAGATCTGGATGTACTGAAAGGCTACATCACTGAAACAGGTAAAATCGTACCAAGCCGTATCACAGGTACTAAAGCGCGTTACCAGCGCCAGCTGGCTACCGCTATTAAGCGTGCGCGTTACTTAGCGCTGCTGCCTTACACTGATAACCACCTGTAAGGTTTTGGCTGTCTTTATGGCAGCTAATGTAAAGTGATTACGGGGCTGACAGATCGTGTTTGTCGTCAGTCAGGATTAAGTACTGCAGTGTATCTGCAGAACAATAGAGGTTTACGAGATGGAAGTTATCCTGCTCGAGAAAGTTGGTAAGCTGGGTGCTTTGGGTGACAAAGTAACAGTTAAGGCTGGTTTTGGTCGTAACTACCTAGTTCCACAAGGTAAAGCTGTTCCTGCAACAGCGGTTAATGTTGCAAAATTTGAAGAACGTCGTGCAGAGCTTGAAAAAGCAGCTGCAGAGAAACTAGCTGCTGCTCAAGCGCGTGCTGAAGCATTGAATGGTTTTGTTGTTACTATCGCTTCTAAAGCGGGTGACGAAGGTAAATTGTTCGGTTCTATCGGTACTCGCGATATCGCTGAAGCGCTGGTTGCTGCTGGTCAGGAAGTTTGCAAAAGCGAAGTTCGCTTGCCTGAAGGCGCTCTGCGTCACACAGGTGAGTTTGAAGTTGCTGTTCAGTTACACGCTGAAGTAACAACATCTGTGACTGTGAGCGTTGTTGGCGAAAATTAATTCGCATAAAACATTCACGTCTTGAAAAGCACTGCGTAGAATACTGCGCAGTGCTTTTTTACTTTTAGGGGTTAGAAAATACATGCAATTTGCTGAAATGCATGATGAGGAAGTTGAAAACGTAAAAGTTGCTCCACACTCCATTGAGGCGGAACAATCAGTCCTTGGTGGATTGATGTTGGACAACAATACGTGGGATACCGCTTCAGAAGTGGTCATTGAAGATCACTTTTATCGTCATGATCACCGTCTTATTTTCCGGGTGATGCAAAAACTGGTGAATAACCAGCAGCCTATTGATGTGGTTACACTGTCGGAGGAGTTGGACCGAACCGGTGATTTAGAAAAAGCAGGGGGGTTGGACTACCTTATAGAGCTGGCAAAAAATACCCCAAGTGCATCTAACATTCGCGCTTATTCTGAGATTGTTCGTGATCGTGCTCTTTTGCGACAGATGATTAGTGTTGCACAAGAGATCTCCGAGAATGCCTTCTATCCTGAGGGTCGTGCTTCCGATGAGATACTCAATGAAGCCGAGCAGAAAATATTCCAAATAGCTGAAAATAGACCCAACCAAGGTGGCCCTGAGCCTGTTAATCCTCTTTTGAAAAGAGCGGTCGATAGGATCGATTTTCTGTTCAATAACAGTGATCAGCTAACGGGGGTAACCACAGGGTTTGACGATCTGGATGACCGAACAGCCGGTATGCAGCCATCGGATCTGATTATCGTTGCAGCCCGTCCATCCATGGGTAAAACAACCTTTGCGATGAACTTGGTTGAGAACGCACTCATGGCTGAAGAGCGTCCTGTGCTGGTTTTTAGTTTAGAGATGCCGGCTGATCAGCTAATTTCTCGTATGTTGTCCTCTATTGGCAAAATCGACCAAACTAAAGTAAGAACCGGGCAGCTTGATGAAGAAGACTGGCCAAAACTGACGACTGCGGTCAATATGTTGCGTGATAAGCCGCTATTTATCGATGATACATCCGGCATTAGCCCTAATGAAATGAGAACTCGAGCACGGCGCATTGTTCGTGAGCATGGTGATCTGTCCATGATTATGGTGGATTACCTTCAGTTGATGCAGATAAAAACAGGCAAAAGCTCTAGCCGTGCTGAAGAGATTTCGGAAATCTCACGCTCTTTGAAGGCGCTAGCGAAAGAGATGAATTGCCCTGTGATAGCGTTGTCTCAGCTTAACCGTAGCTTGGAGAACCGACCCAATAAACGGCCAGTGAATTCAGATTTGCGTGAATCGGGAGCGATTGAGCAGGATGCCGATGTGATCATGTTTATCTATCGAGATGAAGTGTATAACGAGGACTCGCAAGATAAAGGGATCGCAGAAATTATTATCGGTAAACAGCGTAATGGTCCGATAGGCTCAATCAAATTGGCGTTTATTGGCAAATATACCCGCTTTGAAAATCTTGCCAAAGGAAGTTACGAAGATTTTGGTGAATAGATAATAAGCCGGCACTCAATGGCCGGCTATGAAAGATTTATAAAAAAGCGTTAGCTCGCCTCTTTTTGCATACTCGCTTGGAACGCTTCAGGTACAGGTATCACTTTGCGCTGCTCATAATCAAAAAACACGATGCCGGTTTTGGCTTGAGCAATTTCTGCTGCTGTTTTCTTATTGGTTAATAGATAATAAATATCGCAACCGTATCGGTTAAAATCTCCCACCGTTACATCGATCTTAACGGTGTCACCGTAAAAACCTTCCGATCGGTAAACAATAGCAGAGTCGGTCATGATAATACCGGCGCCTTCTACATCCAGCTCGGTGTAATGATAATAATTTAAGAAACGGATGCGAGCTTCATGCATCATTGATAAAACCGCATCGTTTCCAAGGTGGCCACCATAATTGATGTCATTTATACGTATAGGTAGCTCGGTGGTGAACGTATAATTTTCGGGCATTTCAATTTTGATACGTGCCATGGATCATCCTTCTTATATATAGCAACGCAGAACATATTAGCAGAGGTATCTATTAATGATGAACCTCTATCGGCGCTCTATTTTTTTCAGTTATAGGATATTACAAGTATCAGTTCTCGCCTAAGGGTAAGCTGATTGGTAGCGGTGTAGTACCCGAACCATAGCTGAGGTTAGTTGCTGAAGTGTTTCGTTATCCATAACGTAAGGCGGCATAATGTAAACCAGCTTGCCAAAAGGGCGTACCCAAATGCCTTCATCTACCAACATTTTTTGAATTCGTACGCTCTCCACAGGCTGCTTTAGTTCAATGACGCCAATACCGCCAAGGCAGCGAACCTCTTGGGTTATGTTTAACTCAGTCGCAGGTGTAAGGCCATGAATTAACTGCTTTTCAATGCGTTTTAGATTATTACGCCAGTCCGACGCTAATAATAATTTTATGCTGGTGTTAGCGACAGCACAGGCTAATGGGTTCCCCATAAAGGTGGGGCCATGCATAAAACATCCCGCGCCGCCTGCAGAAATGGTCTCTGCAATATGTCGGGTAGTTAGGGTTGCTGCCAAAGACATATAACCACCGGTTATCGCTTTGCCTAGGCAAAGGATATCTGGCTCAATATTGGCGTGGTGGCATGCAAGCATTTCACCCGTTCTGGCAAAACCTGTCGCGATTTCGTCGGCAATAAGCAGTAAGCCATATTGATCACATAGTGCTCTGGCTGCTTTGAGGTAGTGAGGGGAGTAAAATCGCATCCCCCCAGCCCCCTGAACAATAGGTTCTAAGATTAAAGCGGCCAGTTTATGGTGATGGGTTTCGATTAAAGCCTGTAACGGTGCTATATCAGCTGGGTCCCAGTCCTCATGAAAGCCAATTTCAGGTCGTGGGGCAAAAAAGTGTTGGGGTAAAACGTTGGTGAAGATCTCATGCATACCATTGACGGGGTCGCAAACTGACATGGCGCCAAACGTATCCCCATGGTATCCATTACGAATAGTGACGAGTTTGTGTTTTTCGGGTTTGCCAGCAGCGTGCCAATATTGGATCGCCATTTTGATGGCAACCTCAACAGCAACTGACCCTGAGTCGGCAATAAAGACTTTTTCCAGAGCGGGTGGGGTTAGATCGATGAGTTTTCGTGCTAATTCGATGGCTGGTTCATGGGTAATACCCCCAAACATGACATGTGCCATCTGATCGATTTGAACGTGGGCCGCTTCGTTAAGTTCTGGGTGGTTATAGCCATGAATGACTGACCACCAAGAAGCCATGCCATCAATCAAAGTTTTCCCGTCCGATAAGGTAAGGTGAACTCCTTTAGCCGATGTAACGGGGTAGGCAGGAGGAGGGTTGATCATAGATGAGTAAGGATGCCAGATGTGGTCCTGATCAAACTTGATCTGTTCGGCTGTGATTTTAGTCATACGAGCTCCTCCTATAAAAACGGGCTCTATTAGAGCCCGTTATCAGTGAAAGCGCAATTGTTTGAGACTGGCTAGTCGGGTTGGAAAACATTGCCGCTGATAATTGCCCTAGCGGTGCGAAATAAAAGGATCGAAACTACGCCTGTGACAATGGCTAGCATGATGTAGCTGAGCATTGAAAACAGTCCAGAGCCTGTGCGCAGATACATAATTTGCGACGCGATAGTAAAAGCCGCTAATGGGAATGAGTAAGCCCACCAAGACATAAAAAATTTGATACGAGAAAAGCGCAAAAACTGAGTGAAAAGCAGTAGTACTAGAAATGCGCCTGTGTAAAACAGAATTCTCGCAAAGCTATCCAATACTTCGTTGTTCAGCTTCATGTAGGAGATAAAGCCGACAGCTGGTGGTGCAATGAGGATGAAGAGCGTAGGTAATAGCTTTTCGGGTAAAGGATCATGGAAAATTACACGGTTAAAGATCAGCGTTTTGAGTACAAGCCAGTAAATGATACCAATGCTAAAGAAAAACCATGAGACTTCATAAAAACCATGCTCAACGCCGGCTATAGGCACCAAAATATTTCCCACAACCGGTATAAACCAGGCTGGTGTACTATGGGCAATTTGGAAGTTAGGATGGTGAATCCAGCGAGTTAGCACATTAAGAGTAAAAATCAATTGTAGGGAGCTCCCAAGTACCCATAAAAATCGAGATAACTCTGAAGAAACTTCGAGTGTTGCGATGCTCATTAAGATAATACCGATAGAAAAGGCAGGAAAAAAACTCATCTTAATGGGATGGTTGAACTCAGCGATTACCTCCGTTGGGTAGCGGAATATTTTTAGTAAATAGCTCAGTACAATCGTGATAAAAACCAGTGCAGATAAGATAAGGAGTACTTGAGGAACGAGTGCAGGTAGCCCTAGGACGTGGGCTGACTTCTGCCACGCGAGGGTCAGGCCGAGTGTTCCCATGATCATAGCAAAAAATGCAACAGGCATGTGTTGGAGTTTGCTGGTAGCCTGTTGCGTGTCTAAGGGTAGATCAGACATAGATCTCTCCGTTATTAGTTTAGAAATATCTAATATATGATATTGCTTTTATGAATTCCCGCCAAGCTAAAATATACCTAATTCGGCGACTCATGCGCGTTTTTTTAATCAACTGCTAGAATAACTACAGGATATATAACAGCTTATTTGTTTTAGGGTGCACCATGGATGTTAAAAAGAAGCGTGGTAGGTGGAGGCGTGTGGACTTAGCTCATTTCTCTGGGCTACCTCCTCTACTGTTCCGTATGATTCTTATGATGGTGTTTCTACAGTCTGGTTGGTACAAAATCGATAACTTTGCAGCGGTCTCTGATTGGTTCGAAAGTTCGCAATATGGTTTGGGCATGCTAGGGGGGAGTTATTTAGTGGGTTTGCTGGCTGGGCTGGAGCTCTTAGCGGGTGCGTGCCTTTTGGCGGGTGTAGCGACACGTGTCGCTGTATTGCCGATGCTTCTCATCTTGCTGGTATCGATGTTCGCTTTTCAATGGGGTAACGGCTGGCAGTGGATAGCGGAGCCGGAGGCTTGGCTGGCGAGTGAGAGGGTAAATGAGTCGGCGGAGCGGATGGCAGTAGCCCAAGCGATTCTGCAAACCTATGGGGACTATGACTGGCTGGTAGAAAAGGGGCACTTAGTGATTCTCAATAATGGTATTGAACAAAGTATGATCTATATTTCGATGCTCCTGAGCTTGGCGTTTACCGGTGGTGGGCGTTATGTGAGTTTTGATTATTGGTTTAAGCGTTACTGGGACGATCGCTAGCTTTCGCATTCCTCAACAGCCAGCACGTGAATGGCTTCTTTATCGTCAATTGACCAGCGAATATTGTAATCATGCAAACGAATACCATACTCCCGCTCGGCTGAACGTTGATACGCAGGTCTTGGGTCGCACCGCAAAATCTCATCAATCTGTGTTGTTAAGTCAAGACCCAATTCGCGCTCTATCTGCTCACAAAATTGCTGTGCTTCTGACGTAAATTTTACGGGTAGTGATAAAGGATCGTATCCTTGAGCATAATCACAATGGGCATCCATTAAGCTATCCGAGTAAGGGATGTAAGGTTTTATATCCAAGATGGGGGTTTTATCTAGTAAATCAGCACCACTGACGGTCAAAACTACTCTTGCGTTATTCGTCTCAATTTTTTCCAGTTTAACAGCCGACAGGCCAATAGGATTAGGGCGAAAAGGAGAGCGGGTAGCCAATACTCCCATGCGCTGGTTTCCTCCAAAGCGAGGCGGGCGAACGGTAGGATGCCAGCCTTTACCCACACAAGCGCTAAAAACGAATATAAGCCAGATGTGCGAGCAGCCTTCTAGCCCACGCACGACTTCCTCTTGAGAGTAGTTAGATAGAAGCTCAATGGTTGATACCATTGATGTAGCTAGACCGGGTTGTCGAGGGATACCGAACTTCTCTTTGTAGCCATTATGGATAATACCAATAGGTTCAAAATTCATAGACAAAGACCATCAGCTCAAGGCATCAAAAAGAAGCTTAATACCCATTAAAAAAAGCAAAGCATAACAGATTTGATAAAACCATTGATCACTGATTCGATGATGTAACTTAACGCCGATTAAAACCCCTATGGGTGCCAAGATGGCAAGAGCTGCCGCTGTGGATAAAGTTTCAATGTTGAATTGACCAAGCCAAGTATATGGCACTAACTTCATAAAATTAATGCTGGCGAAAAAGACGATACTGGTAGCGGCATACTCTTGCTTGGGAAGCTTGAGTGGTAAAAGGTAAGTATTGAGAGGTGCGCCGCCTGCGTGGACGCCAAAGCTGGTGAAACCAGCGATGGCACCCCAAAAAGACCCGCGTAACCTAGAGGGCTTTTGGGGTGCTCTGTTTTTTGGTTTAAGCCAATAGTTCAGTGCAAAAGCAACAGCGATTGTTCCTACGATTAAGCGAATATGATCAGCCGTGAAGTATTTGAAAGTGAGCGCCCCAATGACGATGCCCACGGCTGCCGCCGGTAATAACGTGGTTAGACTATGACGGTGGCTTTTCCCACGAAAGCTCCATAATCCAACTAAGTCCATTAAACATAAAATAGGTAACAGGATGGCAGCCGCAGTCTGAGGTGCGATAACCAGAGCCATCATAGGAACGCCGAGCAGTCCTAATCCACCGCCAAAGCCCCCTTTCGATATGGCCGTGATAAGTACCGCTGGAATAGCGACGGCGTAAAAAAGTGGGTCAGTAATCATTGAGAGGGATCTTGTGACGCTGGAACTTCAGCTTTTGGTTTACTTAAAGGGGCGTTCCGATGTTGCATAGGTAGTATGCTACTCCAGTAGGTAGACGCTTTTTCGGCTTGTTCCGCCAAACGTCGTAGGTGACTGATTGCATCTAACAAAAGCACACTATCTTCAGGCGCTAACTTACCTGTAGAGGCTGAATTCAAAATATCGTTTTTGATTTGCTGATAGTCATGTTCCAGTTTTTTAAGCAAGAGACGAGCAGGCTCACTATCAGTATCCCTCTCTTTTATAATGCGACTGACATTGAGTAGTTCACTTATATCCTTTTTGAATAGATATACACTTCGCTGTACACCGGTATCATCGATATTATCAAGGGCGTTTTGATAGTCGACTAAGCGAGAAGATAGACGTGCCACTTCATTTAAATAGCGAGCAACCCGAAGAGATGATGGCAATATGTTAGAAATTTCAGTATCGAGGTTTTGTTGTGCGACTTTCTGATTAAAGGTTGCAATTTGTGATACCAGAGACGCCACGCTATTTAGGTCTCGCTCCATTTGTGGCGGGTTGGTTCCCTCTTCGCTGATAGCTGCCAGAGCCATATCGGTACTCAAGCGGCTGACCCTGCCTAACTCTTGAGCGATCGCTTCGACAGCCAAATAGGGTGTTGAGAGGATATTTTTATCCAGATAGCGGGGTTTGCTGATGTTCTCTTCCTGAGTTTGAAAGCGTTTCTCAAGGAAGGTAACCATCGGTGTTGTTAGCGGCCACATGATCGCAACCCCTAAAAGATTGAAGAATGTATGGAACAGCGCCAGCAGTGTGACCATGCTAATACTGCTGTCGTTCAATTGATCTATTTGCGAAGAAAAAATTAACAGCAGCGCATACCCCACACAACCTGTAACTAAATTAAAGATCACATGAGCGGATGCGATGCGTTTGGCATTCGATGTTGCGCCTAATACCGCCAACATTGCCGTGGTAGTGGTACCTAAATTGGCCCCAATAACTAATGAGGCGGCGGCTGTCATTGTGATAGAACCTGTGGCTGCCAACGATAGCGTAATAGCCATTGAAGCCGAAGAGGACTGCATCAAAAAAGTTAAAACAAAACCGGCCAGCAAAAATAAGAGAGTACTAAAAGGCAGGTCAGAGAACGCCGCTAAATTGATAGTGGCTTCTAACCCTTCAAAGCTCTCTTTTAAAAAGTCTAGCCCAATAAAGAAAACACCAAAGCCGGCTAAAGCAAAGCCGATCTGCTTCAATTTTTCGCGAGGAGAAACGAGATTTAAAAGCATGCCTATAGCGATGATCGGTAAAGCGAATGCGCTGATCTTTATCTTAAAACCAATCAGGGCAACCAGCCAGCTAGTCATGGTGGTGCCGATATTGCAGCCATATATTACAGCCACGGATTGAGAGGTCGACAGCAAACCCGCATTGACAAAGCCGATGGTGGCAACCGTGACGGCACTAGACGATTGGACGATAGCTGTGATCAAGGTTCCTGAAAGTAAGCCGCGCAAACGACTTTCTGTCGCAGCATGCAAAGCTCGTTTCAGGGATTTACCTGCCGCTTGTCTTAGCCCTTGAGTCATTAAGTGCATGCCAAGTAAGAAAAGGCCGATGCCTCCAGCAAGGCTACCCAGTAACGATATATCCAAGGACTTACCCTCATTCGTTGTACGATAATAAGCGAATGATAGTATCAAACGCTTACAAGCGCTATTAACCTATACCACAGGTATTATCGTTCGGCAGGTGTTCTGGCAATCACCCAATTGTCGACTCGCTGAACTCCGCACTTAATTAGGACGCGACTCACCTCGTTGAGGGTGGAACCTGTGGTCATGATGTCATCTATAACAACCACATGTGAATAAGGTTTGCCTTTATAACTGAACGCCCCTACAAGATTGGAGTGGCGTTGGCGAGCCGCTAACCCTGCTTGGTGGGGCGTGTGTCTGACCTTGGTCAACTGATTAATCAGGACAGGAATGTTCAACTGTTTTCCTAAAAAAAGAGCAATCAGCGTGGGGGGATTAAACCCTCTAGAAAAAAGTCGCCCAGCATGAGAGGGAACAGGAATCAACACATCAGGCCATGCCTGAGGTTTGGATAGTAACTCTTCCAATAGCGCTTCACAAAGCCAGTTCAGATGATACAGCTCACGCCTTTGTTTGATAGCCGGTAAGAGACTATTAATGGGAAAGCGATAATGAAATACGGCTTGTGTTGAAGAGAAAGCGGGTGGTGATTTAATGCACCGGCCGCAGATAGTTTGGGGGCTTGTAGCGTTAAGTGGCAGTGCGCAACGATAACAGCGTTTCTCTAGCTTCGGTAGATCTATTTGGCACTCTTGGCATATAAAGCCAGAACAGAGGCTATCGCATAAATAGCATGGCTGTTTATTTATTGATCTATTGTTTTGTTTTATATAAATCATAAGTTGACAGTTCCTTCTGTCGAATTATCATAGAGCTTTCAATCAGCTTGCCTGCGTTGTAGCAGAGTATCAAAAGAGAGTGAATATAATGAGCGAAAAAGCAACCATCCGCCACGACTGGACAGTTGAAGAGGTGCAGGCTCTGTTTGATCTGCCATTTAATGACTTGCTTTTTAAGGCTCAGACGGTTCATCGTCAGTACTTCAACCCTAATGAAGTGCAGGTAAGTACCTTGCTGTCGATCAAAACCGGCGCTTGTCCTGAAGACTGCAAATATTGTCCACAAAGTGGCCATTACAACACAGGGCTTGAGAAAGAGCGGCTTCTACAGGTTGAAACGGTTATTGAGAAAGCTCGACAAGCGAAGGCCAGTGGCTCGACACGTTTCTGCATGGGCGCAGCTTGGAAGCATCCTGCTGATAAAGATATGCCCTATGTCGTTGAGATGGTCAAACAAGTGAAAGCGTTGGGTTTGGAAACCTGCATGACGCTTGGTATGTTGGATGAAGGAAAAGCCAACCAATTGGCCGATGCTGGCCTAGATTACTACAACCATAATTTGGATACCTCCCCGGAGTTTTACGACAAAATTATCACCACGCGTACTTATCAGGATCGCTTAGATACCCTTCAGCATGTGCGAGACTCTGGTATGAAGATCTGTAGTGGCGGCATTTTAGGCATGGGCGAAACGGCTACAGATCGTATCGGTTTATTGCGTCAGTTAGCAAATTTGCCTGTTCAGCCTGAGAGTGTGCCTATCAATATGTTGGTAAAAGTGAAGGGTACTCCGTTAGAAAATGTAGAGGACCTCGATCATCTTGACTTTATCCGTACGATTGCAGTTGCACGTATCATGATGCCTGCGTCGCACGTTCGTTTGTCAGCGGGCCGTGAGAGCATGAGTGACGAGATGCAAGCGATGACATTCTTTGCAGGGGCTAACTCAATTTTCTATGGTGAGTGCCTGTTGACAACACCTAACCCAGAGACTCATAAGGACCTGCAGTTATTTAAACGTTTAGGTATCAACCCTGAACAGCGTATTTCTGTTGATGATACTGTCCAGGAAGCGGCAATCATGAAAGACCTGCAAAGTCAGCAGGATCAGGGCATTTTCTACGAAGCGTAATGGCTATATGGCAGCGCTATCACGCTGCCATATAAACGATCAGCACACGTACCTTCCCTTCTAACCATAGGTCTATCCATGTCGTTTGATCAATTAGCGTCTGAACTGGTGAGCCGTAAGCGGGCTGACCTTTACCGAGAGCGCCGGGTACTTGAGAGCCCTCAACAGCCGGAGGTTGTGGTAGACGGTAAAGCCTATCTTGCTTTCTGTTCGAATGATTATTTAGGTCTAGCGAATCATCCAGGCCTTATTCGTGCATTCCAGCAAGCCGCTGATGAATATGGCGTGGGGGGAGGGGCATCGCATTTAGTCAGTGGTCATAGTTTCCACCATCATGCGTTAGAAGAGGAGCTGGCGGATTTTACGGGACGCCCACGTGCTTTGCTGTTTTCTAACGGTTATATGGCCAATATGGGAACCGTCAATGCCTTGGTGGGCAAACAAGATGCTGTGTTTGAGGATCGCCTAAATCATGCGTCATTATTGGATGCGGGTCTTCTAAGCGGTGCTCGTTTCCAGCGTTACCTACATAATAGCCCCGAGAGTCTTGCGCAGAAACTGGAAAAAACAGAAGCTCGACGTAAGCTCGTCGTTACAGATGGCGTCTTCAGTATGGATGGCGATGTAGCGAATATGCCAGCTATCTGCCATACGGCGAAGATGAATGATGCCTGGGTGATGGTAGATGATGCACATGGTTTTGGGTGCATCGGAGCAACGGGAGCCGGAGTAGCAGAACACTTCGGTCTGTCGGTGGATGATCTGCCCGTATTAATGGGTACATTGGGGAAGGCGTTTGGGACCTCCGGCGCTTTTGTGGCGGGCAGTGAGACATTGATTGAGACACTCATCCAGCAAGCGCGTACCTATATCTATACGACCAGTATGCCGCCTGCCGTTGCGGCGGCCACCCGAGCCAGCTTGAAGTTAGTTATTGCAGAACAATGGCGTAGAGAGTTACTGGTATCGCTTATCCAGCGCTTTCGCGATGGTTGCCAGCAACTGGGTCTCATGTTGATGGATTCCCCCACACCCATTCAGCCGATTCTCATCGGTGATTCTGCCAAAGCGATGGCAATGAGTGCTGCCCTTCGGGAGCAAGGTATTTTCATTACAGCGATTCGACCACCCACTGTTCCTCAAGGTAGCGCCCGTTTGCGAGTCACGCTCAGCGCGGCGCATTCCGAGGCGCAGGTTGATCGTTTATTGGATGCGTTGGAGCGAGTGAAATAGTGAAAGTCTGGTTCGAACAGCACGGTGATTCCTCTTTGCCTGACATAGTACTACTGCACGGCTGGGGTATGAACTCGCATATCTGGGAGAGCTTGCTGCCAGAACTCACTCAGTACTTTTTTGTAACCGTTATTGATATACCGGGTTTAGGGAAATCCGTTGATGTTGTGGATCCTATGGATTTAAAAGGCATCACTCAATGTATGGCGGAGGTCGTCACTGCCCCTGCTATCTGGATCGGCTGGTCATTAGGCGGCGTTATTGCAGCATCAATAGCGCAAACTTACCCTGAAAAAGTTACTCATCTTGTCACGGTGGCGTCTAATCCTTGTTTTGTGCAAAGAGATGGTTGGTCTCTGGGTATGGTGACGACGACCTACACTGAGTTTAAGGCCCTGATAAAGGCTCAGGGCAGTAAAGCACTTACACGATTTTGCTTACTTCAAGTGCAAGGTGATACCTATTCAAAACCGATTTTAAAGCGACTAAAACAGATTTTGTCAGGATCTGAACCGACCGCGTTACTCGAAACCTTGGTGCTGTTAGAAGAGGATCATCGATCAACGCTTCAGGAGATCAATGTGCCTGTGTTGCATGTCTTGGGTAAAGAGGATGTGTTAGTACCGGCTTCTCTTGCCGGTTGGCTCCAATATAACTGCCCAGCCCAACGGGTGTGTATGGTCGAACACGCGGGCCATCTGCCTTTTTTATCCAACCCAGACCAATTTATGGATGAGTTGCTGGACTTTGCGGGTGCGAAATCTAGCCATGAATAAGCTGATTAACAAACAGCAGGTCGCTGAATCCTTCAGTAAGGCCGCTACAACGTACGATAGTGTAGCTGCTTTACAACGAGACATAGGAGAAACACTCCTACAACGTATCCCTATGTGTAACCCGTTAAAAGTGATGGATTTGGGGTGTGGGACGGGATACTTTACCGACAAGCTCAGCCAACGGTTTGCCAATGCCATGTTAACAGGGTTAGACATCGCGCCCGGAATGCTAGCTTATGCCCGAGCACATCGAGGTTTGACCGATGTAAGCTGGGTTTGTGCTGATGCAGAGCAGCTACCTGCTCATTTAGAAAACTATGATCTCATTTTCTCTAGTTTGGCTATACAGTGGTGTGAAGATATTACGGCGCTATTTGCATCGATTCATCGTGCTCTAGCCAATGACGGTGTCGCCTATATTGCGACGTTGGGGCCTGATACCCTCAAAGAGTTGCGCCGGGCTTGGTCGGAGGTCGATGATTACCAACACGTCAATCGCTTCCTGCCTGCCGAAACACTTTTGCAGGCTTTACCTCAGGGGTTGGAAGCTGAGTATGTTTCAACAGAAATAAAAGTCCTGCATTACCAACAACTCAAGGAGCTCACTCAAGAGCTAAAAGGGTTGGGGGCACATAATATGAATGCGGGTCGGGCAAAAGGGCTCACGGGGCCAGCCAGAGTTAAAGCGTTCCGTTCCGCCTATGAAAAGCAGCGGCTACCTCAGGGGACGCTACCTGCAACGTATGAAGTCTATTATTTAATGCTTAGGAAAACCCATGGCTAAAAAGCAGTTTTTTGTTGCTGGCACAGATACGGATGCAGGTAAAACGATTGTTACCGCTGGGCTGTTAGAGAAGGCAAATCAGCAAGGGCTAAAAACCATTGCTTTAAAACCGGTAGCAGCCGGATGTGAACCAACGGAAAATGGCCTTCGCAATAGCGATGCACTGTTATTGCAGCAAACGGCTAGTGTCCCGATTAGTTATGATGAGGTGAATCCGTTTGCATTGGAGCCACCTATTGCTCCGCATATTGCAGCAGCCCAGATAGATAAGCGATTATCGGCAGATCGTATAGCCGCTTTTTGCCGAGGTGCGATGTTTTATCCTGCTGATTTTCTGTTGATTGAAGGTGCAGGAGGCTGGAGGGTACCTTTAAATAACCAAGAAACCTATGCCAATGTGCCAAAAATACTGGATATGTCTGTGATTTTGGTTATCGGTATGAAGTTAGGTTGTATCAACCATGCGCTGTTAACGGCTGAGGCGATCAAGCGTGATGGATTACAGATAGCGGGCTGGGTAGCGAATTTGGTTGACCCGGATATGGCGTGCTATGAAGAAAACTTAGCGACGTTAAAAGGAGCCTTTCAGGTTCCTTTGCTTGGTGTGGTTCCTTTTTTATCGGATGTGTCCCCCGCATCTGTAGCAGAATTCTTGAAGATTGACGCTTTAGTTGAATAAATTGCATTGTATAAAATTTATACAGATTGCTGTTTTTGTCCTATAATAGAGTCAGGTTTGAAATGTAAACTCAATAGCAGGTCAGAAGCATGAATATTTCAGGTGCACTCCAAACAGGGCTGATTGGCTTAAATCGAACATTAGATAATACACAGAAAGTTGCAGGTGATCAGGTGGGTAATGGTAAACCTGAAGCGCCTGAGCTGGCTTCCGGACGAGGTGCTAATGTTGCATTACAAGAGAGTACCGTGAATCCGGCAACTGAAGCGGCAACGACTAAGGTAGTGACGGATGCCAGCGAAGTGCTCGGAACCAATATCGACACGCGAGCTTGATATAGGTCGACCACCGAAGGGTGGTCTGAGGGTATTAGAGTGATTATTAGCAATTACTCATCACTACAGACGCGCTCAACGCTAGATAGCTCATCGGCAGCTAGGCCTGTAGACGCTACTCGAAAGGCAGATCTTGACGCTTCGACTTCCCCTGTAGCTAGCCAATTGAATTCAGATGGTCAGTCAAAAAATGATGCCTCTCTGAAATCTTCCGTAGTATCTGAGTCTAGCCTTGTGAGTAACGATGCGAGTGAAAAGCAGCGCCTGCAAGAGGAGCAGTTGATCACCCGGCAATTAGCTGAGCGTGATCGGGAAGTTAAGAATCACGAGCGGATTCATGCCTCTGTCGGTGGCGTACACGCATCAGCTCCCTCATTTTCTTATGAGCGAGGTCCTGACGGTCAGCTCTATGCGGTTGAGGGTGAGGTACGGATTGACACCTCTCCCGTCCCTGATGATCCGCAAGCAACGTTAGAGAAAGCCGAAACTATCATGCGTGCTGCTTTATCTGTACCAGAGCCTTCTACTCAGGATAGAAGGGTTGCGGCTGATGCACGTGCAATGGCTGCTGAGGCGAGAGCAGAAATAGCCAAGGCTGAGCAGGCGAAACAGCAAGAGGAAGGCTCGCAAACGGCAACAGAGGAAGAAACTGAGGAATCAAAAGAGAGCACAAACCAAGATGACACTACCGATAAAAAGTCACCTTTTGAATTAAGTGCTGAAAAACATGAAGCGGACAAAGCTGCGACGCAAAGCCTGCAAGCTTTTAACGACCGCCTTAATGAGATTCAGAAAACCTTGCGTAAGATCAATTTGAAGTTGGTAGAGGCGGGTGCCTTTGAAAAGTTGTTTCCTGAAGGTTCGATCATCGATAAAAACGTCTGAAAAAACTCTCCCTTCTTAGGTTTGTTAAGCCTTCGCTACACCTCGACACTCACGAGGAGTCATTTGGAATCTTTGTTTAAAGCGCCGATTAAAATGGCTTTGGTCAAAGAAACCATTCTCTAATGCAATGCTCTGCAAATCTAAATCGTCCTTTGTTATCTGTTGATACGCGCGTTGTAAGCGCTGCTCGGTAACATATTGATGAGGGCTGACGCCAAAGCTATGTTTAAACATCCTAGCAAAGTGATAGCTGCTTAAATCGGCTTGCTCCGCAAGGTCACTAATGGTGATCGGGGAGGAGGGGTGGGCGTGGATATAAGCGATTAGACGCTTTTGTATTGTAGGAGATAAGCCGCCACGATTGGTAGGTAGCGAGGGCAAGCTTGCATAGTTTGATAGCAGGTGTGTAAGCAAAATGTCGGCTGCACTACTTAAAAATAGACTGTCGTTTTGCTCATTGCGCTGCAGAGGGCGAATAAGCTGCTGGCAGAAAGTCGCTATCCACGGATCTTGGGAAAATGTCAGATCTGGCAGATTGCTGCAAAAGCTTTTATCAAAGACGCTTTCGCTAATACGTTGTAACTGAGCATCATCGAAATAGAGATGAATGAAGCGTAGCTCGCCGCCAACTTCCCAATAGGATTGATGCTGTGCAGGCATTAGGCAGATTCTTCCAGGCGCTCCACCAGTTTTTCTCTGTGATCCATCGACTCTAACTGTGTCGTATCCCCCACCTATATAACAACTAAGTGTGTGATGATAGGGCGCATGATAGCTGGTGTTATCCTCTTTGTTTGACCATATCGCCATACCTAACCCTTCGGATAATGGGCGTTGGTGCTCCAATGTTGCTTTTGAGGAGCTTAGGCTTTGAAAAACATCGAGTTTTTCTAAGAGGGTTGGGGTCATAAGGTTTCGGGTTACCATGTCTAGATCTTTATGAATCATAGTTGAAACCCTGAAAGTGTGCATCTAGCAGCCATTTAAAAAACCGCAAGAATGTACAAAAACCGCAAATGCAGACAAGTAATGACTCACCTTTCTTAAGAAAATCACTGCTATGGATTTACTTAAGGAGCCTCTATGTTCAATTTTGTTCTTTACGCCGTCACCGTTTTAATTTGGGGCACAACCTGGATCGCAATTAAGATGCAACTAGGCGATGCACCGATCGAAGTGTCCATTCTGCTTCGCTTCGTATTAGCCGGTTGTGTCTTGTTTGTTATGCTCACGTTGGTGCGTAAGCTACAAAAGTTAAGCTTACAGGATCACCTGTTTTGTATAGCACAGGGAGCCTGCCTTTTTTGCTTTAATTTTTACGCGTTTTACACGGCTACAGGCTTTATAAGTAGCGGCTTAACCGCTGTTGTTTTCTCATTGGCGACGGTTTTTAATAGTGTTAACGGGTGGGTTTGGTACAAAAAAAGGCCGACACGCCGAGTTGTCATAGGCGGATTATTAGGTGGGAGTGGTGTCGCGCTTATGTTCTGGCCTGAGCTGCAACTCAATCAGTTTGATCGTTCACTCTTAATAGGTGTTGGATTGGCAACATTGGGAACCTTCCTGTTTTCATCAGGCAATATGATTTCAGTCAGACATCAAAATAAAGGGCTAAGGCCGCCAACCACCAATGCATGGAGTATGTTGTATGGAGAGTTGATTATGCTGGCGATTATACAAGCCCAGAATATCCCCTTTGTATTAGATACACGCCCGATCTATTTGGCTTCATTAATCTACTTAGCGATTCCAGGTACCGTGATTGCGTTTACAACGTATTTGCTGCTGGTAGGAAGGATTGGGGCGGAGCAAGCTGCATATACCACGGTACTGTTTCCAGTGGTGGCGTTAACCGTATCGACCTTTGTGGAGGATTATCATTGGACGTTAGCCACAGTTATTGGTTTTACCTTGGTACTGTTGGGTAACTTAACTATCTTTGCAAAGCGCCCAAAATTTGATCGTTTACTGAGGCTGCAAAAAGTTTAGTACTAGTTTTGTGAAGATGCTTGGTTTTTCGGCGTGAGGCCAGTGGCCTGCGCCTTCAATGAGTTTGTAGGTTGCCAAAGGGAAAAGACCCAAGATCAGCTCTCTGTGGTCAGGTAAAATATAACCAGAGTTAGCACCTTTAATAAACAGTGTTTCACCGGTAAAAGGAACCCCATGAGGCGCTTGGCTTAAGTTGGCATATGTCTGCGCAAGCGTGGGAAGGTTCATGCGCCAGTTAAAGATCTTATGTTCATCACGGTATAGATTCTTCAGTAAGAAGGCACGTACAGAGGGGTCGCTAACCTGCTGTGCTAATGTGCGATCAGCTTCAGTGCGTGATTTGATGTGGTTAAGGTCGATGGAAAAAAGTCCCTTAAAAACGTCATCATGGTGGGCTTGATAAACCACAGGTGATATATCAACAATAATCAGCTTACGAAGGCGTTCTGGGTGGTTCAGAGCAATTTGCATCGCGACTTTACCTCCCATCGAGTGCCCCATGATATTGACATCTGTCAGGCTTAGATCATCGAGTAATTCGATGACGTCATTCGCCATGGCATTGTAATCCATGACATCCGTATGAGGACTGCGGCCATGATTTCTTAAATCAACGGCGATAACCTGATAGGACTCTGCCAAGGTTTTAACCTGAGAGCTCCAGTTTTCTAAGGTGCCGAATAAGCCGTGGAGAATGATGAGCGGGGACCCGCTGCCGTATATCTGATGATGTAATTTCATGATTGTACTCGTATATTGAAACGGGCCGAATGAAACGGCCCGCAAGACAGAGCGAATTACAGGATATCCAGCAACTCTACATCAAATACCAGTGTTGAATAAGGAGGAATGCCGCCTGGTGAACCCTGAGCACCGTAAGCCAGTTGGTAGGGAATAGTCAGGCGCCATTTGGCACCCTTGTTCATCAGCTGCAAAGCTTCTGTCCAGCCAGCAATGACGCCGCCCACAGGAAACTCAGCCGGTTGGCCACGATCATAAGAGCTATCGAAAACTTTACCGTCAATAAAGGTGCCATGGTAGTGAGTGCGCACTTTTGATGAAGCGCTTGGCTTTTCGCTATCGGCATCGCCGGCTTCAATGATTTCGTATTGTAGGCCTGATTCCAGTACCACAACCCCTTCGCGTTTTGCGTTTTCCGCAAGGAACGCTTCGCCTTGAGCGCCGGCAGCTTTTGCTTCAGCTTCACGTGCTTCTTGGATGCGGCGGTTGATTTCATTGAAAGCTGCTTGAATATCAGCAACAGGCACGGCTAGTTCTTTCCCTAAATAAGAGTCAGATAGGCCTGCGGCCACAGCATCTAAGTCGATACCGTCGAACCCGTTTTGCGCTAACTGATCGCCCATCTGGCGGCCAATACCATAACTTGCGTGTTGCTCTAGTGTTTCAAATTTCTTTTCAGACATTGGATCTTATACCCTGTAGATTGAATGCGAATGCTAGCACAATGCTAAGGCTTTTTCTCTTCAATGAATAATAGAGGATCTACGCGCGTATTGTTCAAGCTTACACCCCAATGAAGGTGAGGCCCTGTGACTCTGCCGGTTTTTCCGATCTTGCCAAGTAACTCGCCTTGTTTTAGCTGATCCCCCAGTTTTACATCGATATCGCTCATATGGCAGTACATAGTAGTTAGACCGTGTCCATGATCGAGTATGACGGTCTTACCATTGAAAAAGTAATCACCAACGGCGGTGACGACACCATCTGCCGCAGCAATGATAGGTGCGCCTAGGGGGGCGGCAATATCCAAACCGCTATGAGGGTTGCGCGGTTTTTTATTGAAAAAACGCTTAAGGCCAAACGGGCTGCTAAAAGGCCCATCTGCGGGAAGTATGAAATTCGTTACCATTTTGTCGGGCTCTTGCCAGTTTTTGAAAGCGCTTGCCATTTCTGCACTTTCTTTACGCCAACGGGCAACTTGCTCAGGATCAGGGTCAACGTGCTTCTTATTCTTTACCGTCAGATATTGGGCTTTGTACTCTTTGCCTTCAAGTTGGAAAGGGAACTCTTTCCCATTGGCGACCATGAGTTGCGTTTCTCCTGCATCAGCCTTGAGTGGGATACCGACAATCGCTAACCACTTTGCTGTACCTGCAAAACGGGTATCCTCAGAAGGGACAACCATCACGCGGTGACTTTTGTACCAAGCATTAGGCAGACGGTCAGTATCAATACCTTGTAAGGGAATCAGGGCTACACCACCGGGTGTTCTTGACTCTTCGGGTAAGGCAAACGCTTGTACACTAAAAAATAGAGATGCGGCTATAAGCAGGTGTCTAACTTTAAACATCATATATCTCAGGTTGAATGGTTTCTACACGGCTTGTAATACTGCCATGGCGCAAGCGGGTGGTCACTGATTCCCCAGCTTTCAGATCACTGGCATCTGTGATCACTTGCTGCTGCGCATTGCTCACGATGGCATAGCCACGTTCTAACGTTGAAAGCGGATTAACAGCATTTAGGCGCACGACTTTCTCTCTTAATACTTGAGACTGTCGCTCTGTGACTTTGCGTATTGCGCCATGCAGGCGTTCATCCAATCTGACCGCTTGTTTTTGTTTCTGTTCCAAAAGCTGTTGCGGGTGGTATCGCAATAGCTTTTGCTGGGCTATTTCATGGCGGTGTTTCAGTGCAATGACATGCTTTTGTAGGGCTTGGTACAGGCGTTGCTGGCTATGGTTGAGCTGTCTAGCCTGCTCCTTTAAGCGCTCACCAGGATGACGTAGTTGTTTTCTTAGGTGAGTTAAGCGTGTGGCTCGGTGCTCAATAGCTGCATATACCAGTTGTTCTAAGCGCCGTTGGAGTCTATCTAGCTGTAGAGCCAGCTGCTCCTGATCAGGGCTAATTAACTCTGCAGCAGCAGACGGGGTAGGTGCGCGTAAATCCGCAACTAAGTCTGCTATGGTAAAATCAACCTCATGCCCGACGGCACTGATAATGGGAGTCGGGCAGTAATAGATTGCCCTTGCCAAAGCTTCATTATTGAAAGGCCACAGATCTTCCAGTGAGCCGCCACCGCGCCCGATAATGATTAAATCAGCTTGATCGTGTTTTAGTGCAAGATTTAGAGCAGATAGTAATTGTCTTGGAGCATCTTCACCCTGAACGGCAGAGGGGTAAAGTGTCACCTTAAGGCCAGGAAAACGCCGTTTTAGAACGGTCAGCACGTCATGGATAGCCGCCCCGGTAGGTGATGTAATAATACCTAAATGTTTGGGGTGCTTAGGAATGGGCTTTTTCTGACTAAGCTGAAACAAGCCTTCAGCATCTAACTTCGCCTTTAGCTGTTCAAAGGCTTGTTGTAGCTGTCCTTCGCCGTCGGCTTCTAGCATCTCGCCGATCAGTTGAAAATCGCCTCGCCCCTCGTACAGGCTGACCTTCGCTGTTAGTATGACTTGGTCCCCCTCTTTAGGAGAGAAACGGACATGTAGGTTGCGGTTGCGAAACATAGCACACCGTACCTGGGCTTTCTGGTCTTTGAGTGTAAAGTACCAGTGCCCTGATGATGGTCTCGATATATTAGAGAGTTCTCCCTGAACGCGAACCTGTAGAAAGGAGGATTCAAGTAAGGAACGTGCTTGGGCGTTTAGTTCCGAGACACTAAGGGCATGGCGCTTGTTTAGCTGTGTTTGATTCATATGAGCATCTTAATCGATGATGTTTGTGCTCGTCACCTTTAAGTGGAATATTCACACGCTTAGGTTTAAATGTGATTGTTCGGCATGGGTGAAATCTGTATAATTGATCGTTTAAATTTTCCACAGATACGGGTTGTTTAGACAATGTTGCGAATCGTTGAAGAAGCGTTGACTTTTGATGATGTTTTGCTGGTGCCGGGGTATTCAGAGGTACTGCCAAAAGAGGTCTCTTTGCAGACACAGCTCACCAAAGGTATTTCGCTGAACATACCTTTGGTTTCTGCAGCAATGGATACAGTGACGGAGTCTCGCTTGGCTATTGCGATGGCGCAGGAAGGTGGTATTGGTATTATCCACAAAAACCTGACGCTGGATGAGCAGGCAGAAGAAGTACGCAAAGTTAAGAAATATGAGGCGGGTGTTGTCAGCGACCCTATCACATGCAGCTCTGATATGTCGGTGGGTGAACTACGCCAAATGGCTGCAAAACTAGGTTTTTCTGGTTTCCCGGTGATTGATAATGGCGAGCTGGTAGGTATTGTTACCAGCCGCGATATGCGCTTTGAAAATTACCTAGATGCAACAGTCGCTTCTATCATGACGCCCAAAGAGCGTCTGGTCACTGTTGAAGAAGGTGTCGATAAAGATAAAGTTCGCAACTTGTTGCGTAAGCATCGTATCGAGAAAATTTTAGTTGTTGATGATGCCTTCCGTTTGAAAGGCATGATGACAGTTAAAGATATGTACAAAGCCGAGGCGTTCCCGCATGCAGCAAAAGACAGCAAAGGTCGTTTAATTGTTGGGGCTGCTGTAGGTACTGGGCCTGAAACGCCAGATCGTGTCAAAGCTCTGGTTGAGGCAGGTGTTGATGTTATCATCGTTGATACCGCTCATGGCCACTCTAAAGGCGTTATTGATCGCGTTAAGTGGGTTAAAGACACCTACCCGCAAGTGCAGGTGATTGGCGGAAACATCGCCACCGCTGAAGCGGCCTTAGCTCTGGCAGATGCCGGTGCTGACGGTGTAAAAGTCGGTATTGGTCCAGGTTCAATTTGTACAACACGTATAGTCTCAGGTATTGGTGTTCCTCAAATTTCAGCTGTTGCAAACGTGGCTGAAGCCTTAAAAGATCGTGGTGTTCCTTTAATTGCAGATGGCGGTATCCGTTTCTCTGGAGATATCGCTAAGGCAATTGCAGCTGGTGCATCTGCTGTTATGGTGGGTTCTATGTTAGCTGGTACGGATGAAGCGCCAGGTGAAGTTGAGTTGTACCAAGGGCGAGCGTATAAATCTTATCGTGGTATGGGATCGATCGGTGCGATGGCGCAAAGCAGCGGCTCGTCGGATCGCTATTTCCAAGATGCTTCTGCTGGTGCTGAAAAACTTGTACCGGAAGGGATCGAAGGGCGTGTTGCTTGTAAAGGGCCAATGGTCGGTGTTGTCCATCAACTGATGGGTGGCGTAAGAGCATCTATGGGGTATACAGGCAGCCCAGATATTCAGACTATGCGCACCGTACCTAAGTTTGTTCGGATCACGAATGCGGGTATGAATGAAAGCCACGTACACGATGTCAGTATTACCAAAGAAGCGCCAAACTACCGCGTTGGCTAATCTCGTTTTAATCATCAAAGTGGGGCGCTCTTTGGCTGCCCCATTTTTAGTTTATAGGGCTGTTAAATCAGCCATTCGGTGGAGCCACTGAACATGACAACAGATATTCATGCACAACGAATCCTGATTTTGGACTTCGGTTCTCAATACACACAGTTGATTGCTCGCCGCGTGCGCGAGATTGGTGTTTATTGTGAAATTCATCCTTGGGATATGTCAGAAGACGATATCCGCGCCTATCAGCCAAAAGGTATTGTTTTGGCTGGTGGACCTGAGTCAGTTACCGAAGGTGATTCTCCTCGGGCGCCAGAAGTGGTTTTCTCATTGGGAGTACCTGTTCTGGGTATCTGCTATGGAATGCAAACGATGGCGGCCCAAATGGGTGGTAAAGTAGAAACATCGGATCATCGTGAATTTGGCTACGCGAAAGTGCGATTGGCGAGCAGCCCTAGCCGTTTACTGGAAGGCATCGAAGATCACATAGCCAACAATGGTTCTTTGTTGCTGGATGTATGGATGAGTCATGGCGATAAGGTAACCGAATTGCCAGAAGGCTTTGCTGTAATTGCATCAACGGATTCTGCACCGATTGCCGCTATGTGTGATCCAGTGAATAACTTCTACGGGGTACAGTTCCACCCAGAAGTGACGCATACAAAGCAAGGTGGCCGAATCCTTGAGCGCTTTGTACGTGAGATCTGCGAAACAGAAGCACTCTGGACGGCTGCTAATATCATCAATGATCAGATCGAAAAAGTGCGAGAGCAAGTCGGCGAGCAAAAGGTGTTGTTGGGATTGTCAGGCGGGGTGGATTCGTCGGTAGTTGCTGCATTGCTGCATAAAGCTATCGGCCCACAGCTAACCTGTGTCTTCGTTGATAATGGCTTGCTGCGTAAGCATGAAGGCGATCAAGTAATGGATATGTTCGCCAAAAATATGGGTGTTAAGGTTATCCGTGCCGATGCGGAAGAGATGTTTCTGGGACGTTTGTTGGGTGAAAATGACCCAGAGAAAAAGCGTAAAATTATTGGTAATACCTTTATCGAAGTGTTTGATCAAGAAGCTACCAAGTTAAAGGATGTGAACTTTTTGGCTCAAGGCACTATCTACCCTGATGTTATTGAATCGGCGGCAGCAAAAACGGGTAAAGCTCATGTCATCAAATCCCACCATAACGTGGGTGGCCTGCCTGAAGATATGCAGTTTGAGTTGGTAGAGCCTTTGCGCGAACTATTCAAAGACGAAGTTCGTAAAATTGGTTTGGAACTTGGTCTGCCATACGACATGGTCTACCGTCACCCATTCCCAGGCCCAGGCCTAGGTGTGCGTATTTTGGGTGAAGTAAAGAAAGAATACGCTGATATTCTCCGTGAAGCCGATGCAATCTTTATTGAAGAGCTACATAAAGCAGACTGGTATCACAAAACCAGCCAAGCATTCGCTGTATTCCTGCCTGTTAAATCAGTAGGGGTCGTGGGTGACGGACGACGTTACGAATACGTTATTGCGATACGTGCCGTAGAAACAATCGACTTCATGACCGCTCGTTGGGCGCATTTGCCTTACGAGCTGCTTGAAACGGTATCGGGTCGAATTATCAACGAAATCCCACAGGTATCCCGTGTGACTTACGATGTGTCCAGTAAGCCACCTGCGACAATAGAGTGGGAATAATTAATCGTTTAGTAGTACCTTGCACTGTTTAGTAATAAACATCCTAGAGCCCGCATGATTGCGGGCTTTTTTGTGTTAATTGATGCCTTAAGTAGCCTAGGTTTAATTTTAGGCTATATTTAATATCTATCAGCCAATGCAGTGTTGCTATACAGTAAAAGGATTGTTTATGTTTTTTTCCCGCAAGAAAACCTCTAAAGCAGAGTTGTCTTCAGACCTTTTAACCCTGTCTAAATCGTTGAGAAGTTCAGATATTTCAGAAACAACATTAAGCGAGTTATCGCTTCGTGGGGGTACTGCATTAGTATTGGCGTTTGTCTCGCCGCACGTGAATTTTGAAGAAATTAGTAGGAAGCTCAAGTCGTTATTGCCTTTTGCAGATCATGTTATTTCGGTGATGACATCGGGTGAGTTGGGTGGCTGTAAAGAGCTTTATCACGATACCCCTGACACTTGGGATAATGTTGTTTTACATGGTTTTTCTAAGTTGTTGATTAGTGAAGTCAGTGTTTCTTGTGTGCCCTTACACAGTGAAGATATTAAGCGGGGCCAGCCTACACTATCAGCACAGGAGCGGGTTAGTCGTATAAAGAGTGAATTAGAAAAAATTCGTATGCCTTTTGATATAGGCAGTAGAGATACGCTGGCTCTCACCTATTTTGATGGTATTACTGCTAGTGAGGATTTCTTTACACAAGCCTTGTACCAGAGTAAGCGGTTTCCCTGCTTTTTTGTTGGAGGGAGCGCAGGCGGAAAGCTTGATTTTGGAAAAGCAGATGTCGCTTATAATGGTGATGTGAAAAGTAACCAAGTTGTATTGGCGTTTTGTAAACTGTCAGAACAGTATCGTTATGGACTGATGAAGAGCCATAACTTCTCATCCACGGGTAAATATTTCACTGTGGCTGATTTTGATCCACTGACACGTACATTACATACTGTGCTCAATGAGCGCATGCAGATTCAGCGTCCGGTTGATGCGCTTACAGAGTATTTTTCTTGCTCGGTCAACGAACTTGAAAATAAGCTTGCCAATTTTTCGTTTGGTATCGACATTGACGATAATATTTACATTCGATCTGTAGCGTCAATCAACGAGGATAAAAGTATTCGTTTTTTTAGTGATATGGCGTTCGGTGAGCACTTACAGTTGGTGAAAGCCGAGAATTTCCAGCAATCCCTACAAAGGGACTTCGATGCTTTTCTCAAAGGTAAACCCGGAAAGCCAGTGGCGCTGATCGCCAATGATTGTATATTGAGACGGCTAAATAACGCGGCAAATTTAACGGGTGTTCGTACCTTTGATGATGTGACGGTCTCAGGTTTTTCCACATTTGGTGAATACTTAGGACTTCATCAGAATCAAACAGTTACTGCTATAGGCTTTTTCGAAGTGAAGCCTGGGGTGCCGTTCCATGATGCTTATAGCAGTAATTTCCCTTTCCATCTTGCGGCTTTTTCTAACTACCATCTGAACTCAAGACTTGTTAGTTTGGAAAATATTAATAGGCTTCAACAGCGGTTGATTGAACAAACTGAGAAGTTCCACCCTCTGTTACAGGATTCGACAGAGCAGCTGAAATACGTTGCGTCGCAAGCGAGTGAATCCTCTAGTAAACAGCTAGAGTTGGGAGAGGAATTCTCTGTCTTTATGCAAAAAGTTGCTAAACAAGAAGCACAAAGAAATGCCTTAACGGGCGGAATGGATAAACTGCGTGAGAGTGCAGAGAAAATTGTAGATATTATTCAATCTATAAGCGGGATTGCGGAACAGACTAACCTACTTGCGCTCAATGCCGCTATCGAGGCTGCCAGAGCAGGCGAGGCTGGACGGGGTTTTGCTGTTGTTGCTGACGAAGTGCGGGCGCTTAGCCAAAGGACTCAAACAAGTTTAAAAGAGACTGGTGATACTATTGATGGTGTTTCTGCGTCCATTGATGGAATCTCTACGGCAATTGACAGTATAAACGCCTTGCTACAGGATATAGAAACAGGCTCTGTTAGTTTGAGTGGTGAACTTTCTGATCTATCAAAAGCGTCTTCGGGTGCCAGCCTTCGTGCGAAGGAAGGTATTGATAAAGCTGACAGTGCGTTCGCGCAAATGGAAGAGATCGAGGCAGAAACGCGGGTTATCGAAGAGCTCAGTCGTTTGGCAGAAAAATATCATTAAGTCCACCGTCTGATAAACTGATACTCACGTTAACATTGGGCGGAAAGTGACTTGATGTGACAGGGAGCTCCAACATTGAGTTGGAGCTGAAGTCGGCCTCTATTATCCTAGCGTTCCCAGCTTGGCAGCGGCTTGGGAGACGTTGTCAGCACCTTGATATATCTCTGTCATAATATTACTTACTTGACTGATGTTATCCTGTCCTGCTTCTGCTGATTGTCGTGCTTCGGATGTATTACCTGTTAATGTAGTGAGCAGTTGGTGATTTTCATTCACAACATCGGCGATCATCTTAGTCGATTCACTGGTTCGAAATGCAAGCTGTCGCACTTCGTCGGCGACGACAGCGAATCCACGCCCTTGCTCGCCGGCTCTGGCTGCTTCAATAGCTGCATTTAAGGCAAGTAGGTTGGTTTGATCTGCAATCGATTTAATGGTTTCAACAATCGACTGGATACTTTCAGACTGCTCGTTTAGGTTGGCAATCAGCCTATTCACCTCATCAACTTTTTCAACAATTTGAACGGATGTTTGCACGGCTGATTCGAGTGATGATAGGCCTTGTTGAGCAATTTGCGCGGTTTCTTCAGAGGTACTGCTGGCTAATGCGGCCGCTTCGCGAATTGCTAGATCTAGTTCCACTTTTTCAGTGATATCGGAGGCGAACTTGATTACCTTGATGATATTACCTTGAGTATCCCGAATAGGGTTGTAGGTAGCTTCTAGCCAAATAACACGACCGCTAGAGTCAATACGTTCGAAACGACCAGATTTGAATGTGCCGCTTGCTAGATCAGACCAGAAACCGGGGTTCTCTTGATAAAATGCGTCTTTACAGAAGATGCGGTGATGTTTTCCTTTAATATCTTCTATTCGATAGCCTACGGCTCTTAGAAAGTTTTCATTGGCCGCTAGAATAGCGCCGTCGGGTGTAAAATGAATGATAGCTTGCGAGCGATCAAGTGCATCTAGCACTTGAGTTTGTTCATCTGCCTCTTGTTTTCGACGAGTGACATCTGCAGCGATTTTAATGACTTTGCATACTTTCCCATCAATATCAGTTATAGGGAAATAGGTCGCCTCCAGCCATAAGGTATTGCCTTGTGCATCCCGGCGTTCAAAAGTGCCAGAGGTTGATTGGCCGCTTGCCAGTGTCTGCCAAAGCTGCAGATAAGCCGGACTCTGAGCAATATGTTTAGGGCAAAACATACGATGGTGCTGGTCAATGATCTGTTCGCGTGTATATCCGGTTGTTTGTAAAAAGAGGGGGTTAGCGTCCAATATGGTGCCCTGCGTATCAAACTCAATGAACGCCATATGAGTTTTAAGTGCTTTTAGGTCGGACTCAACACGGGCTAAGTTTTGCTTTAGTGCAGTCAGTGAAGATGTGTCTTTACTTTTGAATAGCATGTTCGCATCCATATTAGCAAATAGTTATAAGTTCTTTAGGAAAAGCGAGATGCTTCCATGCATACAGCAGAACAGGTGTCCTCATGGTAAACAGATATTTACCTACATTGCGTCGGCTAATATCAATATAGAGCAATATATTATAAACGCAATATTTTCAGCTTTTTATGGAGGGGACAATGGGTCTTTAGGAGAAATTAAGCGAAGATCTATTCAGATGTAGGTTCTTTTGGGGTTTTTTGTTGCAAGATGGCGTCACTCATTTCTGAGTTTAAGGTGCCTTTTACAAACTCAGTTCGGCGCTGTAATGCCGCTTTAGCTACCATGTAGGCAGATACGGGGGCAGTAATAAACAGGAAGAGACTAATAACAAATTCATGAATAGATAGTTGGTTATCTAGTAGGGCATGCAGTGTCATAGAAGCCAGCAAAATACAGCCAATACCTAAAGTTGTTGCTTTTGTTGGAGCATGAAGGCGCGTGTAAAAATCAGGCAGCTTGATCATGCCAAGGGCTCCTATCAAGATAAAAGCAGCCCCCATCAGTAATAAAAAGGAAGCAAATAACTCTATGACAAACAACATAAATTTCTTTCCCTTATTCGATGATATCGCCGCGTAGTAAGTACTTAGCTAAAGCGGCTGTGCTGACAAAGCCAAGCATGGCAATTAATAAAGCTGACTCAAAGTACATAACGCTTTCAAAATAGAGCCCAAGTAATACGATCAGGGCGATACTGTTTATATACAGCGTATCTAGCGCTAATATGCGATCACAGGTTGTAGGACCAATAAATAATCGGATTGTATTTAATAATAGTGCGATGCCCACCATGATAGTCACTAACGGTAAAATTGTGCTCAGCATGCAAAAATCTCCCTTAGTGGCTCTTCATATCGCTTTTTAATATGGTTGATGAGTTGTTGTTCATCATCGATATGTAAAGCGTGAATATATAACCATTTTAGATCTTCTGAAAAGTCGATACTCACAGTCCCTGGGGTGAGGGAGATCGTACTGGCAAGTACGGACAAAGGAAAATGTCCGGTAAGATCCAGCGGTAAAGCAATAAGTCCAGGTTGGAGGTGATGATTAGGCCTTAGGATTCGACCTGCGACTTCAAAGTTAGACACAACAATGTCCACGAGTACCATACCAATGTAGCGTATTGCTCTAAGCGGCTTCACAACCCGCGCGTGTGGATCGCTTAGGGGGGCTGCTATCCATGGAATAATGATAGCAAGGGCTGTACCGAGTACTAAATGCCCCATAGAAAAGTCATTAAGGAGTAACCATACAGCCACTAGAATGCAGGAGTGAAGTGGCATAGGAAAGAGTCGATTAAGCACCGTCACCTCCAGGTACCATGGTTGGGAGAGACTCACCAAAGTTTAGTCCGGCTTTCATATCCTGTGCGGCGAGTTTCGCATATTCGGTGATATCCCCTGCAAAAACGACCATAAGTGGTAGAGCAATAACTAATAAGGACACGGCCGTAAGTTGTGCTGGATGAGATGTAATCTTACTTGCGCTCTCGCCACGGGCACGCCAGAACAGAGTGCCTCCAGAGCGAGAAAGCATGATGAGTGCTGCTAAACTACTGATCAATATAGGCGGCCAAATCCAACTGGCTTGGCTACTAGCAAGTGCCGATTTGAGCATAAGCGCTTTACCTATGAAACCTGAAATCGGTGGCATACCGATCAGTGCTAGCGCAGCAACAAAGAACAGAATACCTAGTAAACGTGGTTGAGCTACCGAGCGAGCTTGCACAAAGCGATCTTCCGCTTTTCCGCGTTGATTGATGATTAAGCCTGCTACGAGAAACATTAAAGCGGTTGCCAGCGTACTGTGTACCAGGTAGTAGAGGCCGCTTGTTGTTGATTCAACGGTATTTAAAGCGACCATCAACAATAAGCTGCCAATGGATACGATTACTAAGTTGGCGGTGAGGCTGCGCAGTGTTTTACTTGCCAGTGTCGCTAAGATTCCGGTGGCTAAAGTAAGTAGTGCCAATGACCATAACCAAGGTTGCGCAATGTTGGCAAGCTCTCCTGCGTTATCGCCAAAAATGCTGCTATGTACTCGCCATAGGCTATAAATGCCTACCTTGGTCATAATGGCAAAGAGAGCTGCTAAAGGTGCAGGCGCTGCGGCATAGGCGCGAGGAAGCCAAAAATGTAGCGGCATCATGGCTGACTTAAGGCCAAATACAACAAGTAATAACATGGCCCCTGATTTAGCTAACTGCACATCGTCTGGGTTTATGTGGGCCGCACGTTGTTGCATATCTGCCATGTTGAGCGTGCCAAACGTGCCGTACATAATACCTAATGCAAATAGGAATAACGCTGAACCAGCAAGGTTTAGTGTGACATAGTGCATGTTTGCTAATGTTTTTTGAGCACCGCCTCCGTGAATTAACAGGGCATACGATGCTATTAGCAGAACTTCAAAGAAGACGAACAGGTTGAAAATATCACCGGTGAGGAATGCTCCTTGAATTCCTAGCGCCTGAAACATCAGCAATGGGTGAAGAAATTTGCCTTGCTGATCGTCATCTGCACAACTGAAAAGTTGTACACACACCAGTAGAAAGCTAGTGAGTGTGAGCATTATCGTCGCTAAGCGGTCAGCCACCAGAAGGATGCCAAAAGGTGGTTGCCATTCTCCCATGGCGTACACCAACGTGCCTTGCTGCTGAACTTGAACGAGCAAACCGATAGCTGCCAGTAATTGAAGTAGTGCAAATACCAATCCTGCCACGCGTTGCCGTTGTAACGTAGTAGCAAGTGGTGGGGCTAACAGCAATATACCGGCAATTAAAGGTATTAATAGCGGTAGAACAGGCAGATGCTGCAGTATCAAGAGTGCTTCCTTTTGTCTCTAGTTTGTTTTGAGTTGGTTTGGTTTTTATCAATTCTTTCCGCAAGCGCTTCTTCTACAGCGGTTCGCCGCGGAGGTAGTTCCCGCCCGTCGACCTGATCATTACCCAAATCGGCTCGGGCGCGGATGGCCAGTATTAGCACAAAAGCGGTCATCGCAAACCCAATCACGATAGCGGTAAGGACAAGTGCTTGAGGGAGAGGGTCAGCATACTGAGCGCTTTCGCCAACAATAGCTGGCCCGTTAATTGTCAGACGCCCGCTGGCGAACAAAAACAGATTAACAGCATAAGACAGTAGCGTAAGACCTAAAATAACGGGAAAGGTTTGAGCACGTAACATAAGGTAAATACCTGCGGTGGTCAAAACGCCAACTCCAAGAGAAAAGGTGAATTCCATCAGTTATTTCCTGCCCCTAAACGCTCGCTGGTGGTGAGTTTGCCAAGGTTTGCCAGAATTAACAAGGTTGCACCGATAACTGTCAGATAAACCCCGAAATCGAATATCATGGCACTGGCAAGTTCAAATTTACCCACTACAGGTAGATAGAAATAATCAAACCATGTGGTTAGGAAGTTGCGCCCAAAAGCCCAGCTGCCTAAGCCCGATAGCGTCGCGATCAGCAAACCACTGGCGATTAAGCCAATATAGTTAATAGGCATGCGCTCTTTCATCCAAACCACACCATGGGCGACATATTGTTGAATCAGCGCGATGGCTGTGATGAGTCCTGCAATAAATCCACCGCCAGGCATATTGTGGCCTCTCAGGAATATATAAGCGGAAACCAACAGTGCTAAAGGTAGTAAGCTTTGAGAGATCACCGCTAATACAAATGGGTGCCGTTCCTGAGACCACTGGTTGCCTTTGCTATCGGCAGACGGCATAAATACCAGCATTTGCTGTAATAGCTTATAAATACCTAATGCTGCAATACCGAGCACAGTAATCTCACCTAAGGTATCAAACCCACGGAAGTCGACGAGAATGACGTTTACTACATTCGTACCGCCACCGCCAGGTTTGCTATTCTCGATAAAGAAATGGGAGATGCTATCTAATGGTCGAGTGAGCATGGCGTAACACAATGTGCCAATAACGCTGCCGAACAAGGCCGCTACACTGAAGTCTCGTACAATGATTGTTAAAGGACTATCTATTATCGGGCTCTTCTGGGGTAAAAAGAACAACGCTAACAAAAACAACAGAATTGTTACTACTTCTACAGACAGCTGTGTCAGTGCTAAGTCAGGTGCGGAGAAGTAAGCAAAGGCAATAGAAACGATCAAGCCAACGATAGAAAGTGAAATAAGAGACACAAGGCGCATATGGCTCCAGCACAGGGTGACAAAAGTTGCTGCGATCATCAGAGCTGCGCATAGGCCAACGACCCAATTATTGGGGATCTGTGGGTGTGTGCCAATTGTTGATGCTAAATTAAAGAGAGGGGCGGCACTGACTACTAGGGCCAATAATACGAGCAAGAACATGGAACGCTGTAAAGAGCCATTATCGATCCACGCGTATAGTGCTGTTGCTCGGGAAATAAGCTTCTGTATCTCTTTTTCAAAGACATATTTGGCATCTCTTTCCAGAAATTGCTCTTGAAAATTGAATAGGTGGCGCCGGTTGATATAAAGGATCAAGCCACCACTTACGGCCAAAGCACTCATTAAAAGAGGAAAGTTAAAGCCGTGCCATACGGCTAAACTATATTCAGGTAGCGTATTTTGCAGCACGGCCCTAGAGGCGGTATCTAATAGATCGCCCACCATGAATTGTGGGAAAATACCTACCAGCAAGCACAGGACAACAAGCACTTCTACAGGGACGCGCATGTAGCGGGGGGGCTCATGTGGTGTTCTTGGCAGATCAATCGGCTCACCATTGAAGAACACGTCATGCATAAAGCGCAAAGAATAAGCGACCGCTAAAGCGCCACCGACAGTTGATAGTAAAGGAATCCACCAAGACAGTGCACCAAGGGTGGACTGATGGAGTGTTTCTGCAAATAGCATCTCTTTTGATAAGAAACCATTCAGTAACGGAACGCCCGCCATAGAAGAGGCGGCAACCATGGCTAATGTGGCTGTCCAAGGCATATATTTCCATAAACCATTGAGCTTGCGCATATCCCGAGTGCCAGATTCATGGTCGATGATGCCCGCTGCCATAAAAAGAGATGCTTTAAAGACGGCGTGGTTGATAATATGGAATACGGCAGCCATTGCGGCAAGATCTGTACCTAAACCCAATAATAGGGTGATCAAACCTAGGTGACTGACAGTAGAGTAAGCCAGCAAACCCTTTAAGTCATGTTTAAATAGAGCGATGTAAGCCCCCATCACCATGGTTGCTATACCGGTAAGGGAAACAACAGCAAACCATCCATCGGTGCCTGCTAACACGGGATAAAAGCGGGCCATAAGGAAAACACCTGCTTTTACCATAGTGGCCGAGTGCAGATAAGCTGAAACAGGTGTGGGTGCCGCCATTGCGTGCGGTAGCCAAAAATGAAAAGGAAACTGAGCGGATTTGGTAAAAACACCTAATAAAAATAGCGTGAGAATGTAAGGATAGTATTCGCTGTTACGTAAAACATCCTTCATTGCCAGTACTTCTCGTAGCTCATAAGTGCCAGCTACATGTCCGATTAGTAAAAGTGCGCCAAGTAGTGCCAAACCACCTGCACCTGTGACCGTCAAGGCCATTCTTGCGCCTTTGCGTGCCTCGGTTTTATGCCACCAGAAGCTGATGAGCAGGAAGGAACTGATACTGGTGAGCTCCCAGAAGAGCCAGAGTTGAATAAGGTTGCTGGATAGGACGACACCCAGCATGGCGACCATAAAGAACAATAAATAGGTGTAGAACAACCCCATGTTGTCGGATTCAGACAGGTAGTAACGCGCATAAAGTATGACGAGTAAGCCGATTCCGAGAATCAATAAGCAAAATAGAAATGCTAAGCCATCCAGATGTAATGACAGATTTAAGCCAAGGGTCGGCACCCAAGAGGCGAAGAAAACGGGTACAGAGCCGTTAGAGAATACTTGTGGGGCTAATTGCAATAGAATGATTAATGCAGCTGCCGGCGTTAGGGCTGTTGCCCATGCAGTGGCGGTGCGACCTGCTTTTGAAAGCAGTAATGGTAGTGTAATACCCAGCATGGGTAACAACAGGATCCATAATACAGTCATACGGGTGATGGCCTTACGTAATCGAGATTATGTCAGATAGAAAATTGTCAAAAACAAGCCGGAGTATAACAGAAGTTAGCTTTGTGTCTTGCTAAGTTGTAGGTTTTTTTGGAGAGCTTATCGTTTAGCTGTAGGGCTATGGTTTTCTTTTTTAAGGAATAAAGTAGGGTATTCTATAGGGGCTTTTAATGAATAGGTGGTCGAAACAAGACGATGACTTTGGGTGATACGTGTATGCAAAATGATGATGGCTATTGGATGTTAAAAGCGCTATCGCTCGCCGAAAATGCAGCGGCGTTAGGTGAAGTGCCGGTAGGTGCTGTCATTGTGCTGGATGGGAAGATAATTGGACAAGGATGGAATCAGCCTATTACAGCCAATGATCCAACAGCACATGCCGAGATTGTAGCGCTAAGAGATGCTGCCAAAGCCGTAGAAAATTATCGTCTTGTAGGAGCCGATATGTATGTGACGCTCGAACCTTGCTCAATGTGCGCTGGTGCGATTGTGCACAGTCGTATCCGACGTCTTGTTTTTGGTGCAGTAGAGCCTAAAGCTGGTGCTGTAAGTAGTCAACAGCAATTTCTTGAAGCCGAGTTTTTGAATCATAAGGTTGAATGGGTTGGGGGTGTGCTAGCGCAACCTTGTGGGGATATGATCCGCGCTTTTTTTAAGGCGCGTCGAGATGCAAAAAAAGCGGAAAAACAGAAAATGCTATAAGTGCTCACTGGCTACAGTATGTGTCTACTGGATCAGAGTTGAGCTGGCACTTTGTCTAGCGTCAGGTTGTTTGTGTTAGTCTCAGTGTTGATGCTTTCTTGCTGTACTTTAGCTGCTTCCCTTGCGCGTCTGATCTGCTCTATTTGCTTTTCCCATGCCAAAAGTTTGATGTACTTTTGAATGTTTTCGACATACTGAACAGGCTCTTGACCTCTTGCGTAGCCATACTTTACGGTGGAAAAGTAATTCTCTTTAGAGAGTAGAGGTAGGAACTCTTTAACATCATCCCATTTATCAGGATTTTTATCTCCTCGCTGAGTGAGTACTCGGGCATCCTCTAGGTGGCCAAAACCGACGTTGTACCCTGCAAGCGCAAACCACGTATGATCAGGTTCGGGGATTCTATCCGGTATCTTGTCTTTAACATTGATGAGGTATTGGGCGCCGCCTAAGATACTTTGAATAGGGTCAGTTCTATCTGTTACCCCGACTTCTTTGGCCGCCGCATGCGTCAGCATCATAATGCCTTTGACGCCCGTTGGCGAAACGGCGTCTGCCTTCCAGTGAGACTCTTGGTAAGCAATCGCTGCTAGGAGCATCCAGTCAATATCGGTTTCCTGTTCAGCCATATAAAAGTATTGCTCAAGGCAGGGAAGCCGCTCTTCGAGGTCCCTCTTAAATGTCACTGTGTCAAAAAAGTTAAGAGGGTTTCGTTTATCAAAATACTTTTCTTTCAGCCTCTCGATGAGTTTTTGTGTGGAAGGTAAGGTCAGGAAATGATTAACCGCCTGCTTGAGAGAGCCGTCTTGGTTAAGTGTCAAAACCCAAGCAATGGGTTGCGCTTCACCTAGTGTAAAAGCTTTGTTAAGTCCGGGGTAAAAGGAGTTTTGTGCATCATAAATCACAGAGTCTACAAGTGCGTAATCCACCTCTTCAGTAAAGACCTTATCTAAGATATCTGTGCTTGTTAGTTCGTTGGTTTCCTGCCACTCAAGTGTTGGATATTCTTGTTTTAATTGACTTAGCTGTTCTGCCTGAATGGAGTTTTCAAGGATCAGTATGCGTTTTCCAATAAGGTCCTCAGGTGACTCTGGCGCTGGGTTCCCCTGTTTTACTCGGTAAACGACAGTCGTTTCACTTTCAGAATAGGGTGTTGAAAATTCATACGATTGTTGGCGTTCTGGGGAAATGTTGACGCCTGCAGCCACAAGGTGCGCATCGCGGTTATTGATGCTTTGAAAGAGCCCTTGGATGGTGTCAGGAATAATGAGCTCCATCGGAATACCTAAATGATCTGCAAATGCTTGGGCTAGCTCATATTCAAAACCGGCGGGCTCGCCTTTGTCGATATAGTAAGCGCTGGGTGTATTTCTGGTAGCCACACGCAGTACACCATTGGCTTTTATCGCCTCTAGGTGGGACATTGAGTTATAACTGACCAATGCAGGCAGGCTCATTAGCACCATTAAGGCTAAAAGGTGTAAAACATCCGTTCTTCGTCTTAAGTCAAATAACATAGAGTGCTTTTCTGGTATATGCGGGTAAAATTCAGGTAGAATACCCGCTTAATTTTCCTGTCTGTTTTGGCTCATTCAAGAGGCTTGAGATCACATGCTAGTTTTGCGTGGAGCACCCGCTCTTTCTGCCTTCCGTCACGATAAACTTTTAGCTGCTTTACAGGACTTGGTTCCAGATATTACAGCACTTTATGGTGAATTTTATCATTTTGCTGATATTAAGGAGGCACTGGACGACGAGGAGCAGGATAAGCTTTCCCGTATTCTTCGTTATGGCCCAAAAGCCGAAGTAAAACAGCCGGTTGGCTTGTTACAGCTAGTGGTTCCACGCCCAGGCACCATCTCTCCATGGTCAAGCAAGGCTACAGATATTGCCAGAAATTGCGGACTTAGCAAGATTAATCGACTCGAAAGAGGGATTGCGTACTATGTTGACTCCTCAGTGGCGCTGTCTACTGGGCAGCAACAGGAGGTCGCTCGGGTTCTGCATGATCGAATGGTTGAAAGTGTATTAGAAACGATAGATTCGGCAGAAAGTCTGTTTAGTCATGCGCAGCCGAAACCTTTAACCACGGTTGCGATTCTTGCTGGTGGACGTCAGGCATTAGAACAGGCAAACACTGAGTTGGGACTGGCGCTAGCTGATGATGAAATTGATTACTTAGTGGCTAGCTTCAAGGAGCTAGGGCGAGACCCATCCGATGTGGAGCTTATGATGTTTGCGCAGGCGAACTCTGAGCATTGCCGCCATAAGATATTTAATGCTTCTTGGGATATTGATGGCGAAGCGCAGGAAAAATCCCTATTTGCTATGATTCGCAATACCCATGAGCTAGGTGGTGAGAATGTCTTGTCTGCGTACTCAGACAATGCCGCTATCATTGCAGGCAGTAAGGCAGGTCGTTTCTATCCTGATCCAAACACTGCTGAGTATGGTGCACACCAAGAAGATATCCATATTCTTATCAAAGTTGAGACCCATAACCACCCAACCGCTATTGCACCACATCCCGGTGCTGCTACCGGCTCTGGTGGTGAAATTCGAGATGAGGGTGCAACTGGAAAAGGCGGCAAGCCAAAAGCCGGTTTAACCGGTTTTACGGTATCTGACTTGAAGATTCCGGGTTTTGAGCAACCTTGGGAATCTCACTATGGCAAACCAGACCGTATCGTATCAGCGTTAGATATTATGCTTGAAGGGCCTATCGGTGGTGCTGCGTTCAACAATGAGTTTGGTCGTCCTGCGTTATCTGGTTATTTTCGTACGTTTGAGCAGAAAGTTAATGGCGCCGCAGGTGAAGAGGTGCGTGGTTACCATAAACCGATCATGATTGCAGGCGGTATGGGGAACATTCGTGCAGAGCATGTCGAAAAGGGTGAGATTAGTGTTGGAGCTAAACTGATTTGCTTAGGCGGCCCTGCGATGTTGATTGGCCTGGGAGGAGGGGCTGCGTCGTCCATGTCTTCTGGCACGTCTTCTGAAAACTTGGATTTTGCTTCGGTCCAGCGTGATAACCCTGAGCTAGAACGCCGTTGTCAAGAAGTTATCGATCGTTGCTGGCAGTTAGGCGAGCACAACCCAATCGCCTTTATTCATGACGTAGGTGCGGGAGGGTTATCCAATGCTTTCCCCGAATTAGTGAAAGATGGTGGATGTGGCGGTCACTTTGAATTGCGAAACGTCAACAACGACGAGCCGGGTATGTCGCCTTTGGAAATCTGGTGTAACGAGGCGCAAGAGCGGTATGTATTAGCTGTTAAGCCCGAAGATATGGCGCGTTTTGAGGCGTTGTGCGCGCGTGAGCGTTGCCCTTATGCGGTCGTTGGTGAAGCAACAGAGGCGCATCATTTGACGTTAGGTGATACGCATTTTGAGAATAAGCCAGTTGATCTGCCTATGAGTGTGCTGTTTGGCAAGCCGCCAAAAATGCATCGTTCTGTGGAGCGTGTTACGTATCAGGTACCTGAGTTTAATACGGATAATATTCAGCTGGAAGAGGCGGTTGAGCGCGTTCTTAAATTCCCAGCGGTGGCCTCAAAATCCTTCTTGATCACTATTGGTGATCGTACTATCACGGGACAGGTTGCTCGTGACCAGATGGTAGGTCCATGGCAGGTGCCGGTTGCCGATTGTGCGATAACAACAGCAGCTTATGACACCTATGCGGGTGAAGCAATGGCGATGGGTGAGCGCACGCCGCTTGCTTTGGTGAACGCGCCAGCATCAGGGCGTATGGCTATTGGTGAGGTGCTGACTAATTTAGCATCTGCTCCCATTGCTGATATTTCAGATATTAAGCTGTCGGCTAACTGGATGTGTGCTGCGGGTCACCCCGGTGAAGATGAAAAACTGTATGACACAGTGAAAGCTGTGGGTATGGAGTTGTGTCCTGAGCTGGGTATTACTGTGCCAGTGGGTAAAGACTCCATGTCTATGCGCACTGTTTGGAATGATGCGGGTGAAGATAAAAGTGTTACGGCGCCGTTATCGCTGATTATTTCAGGCTTTGCTCCAGTAACTGATGCTCGAAAAGCTTTGACTCCACAGCTAAGGACAGATAAAGGTGATACCGACCTGATCCTGTTGGATTTGGGTAATGGTAAAAATCGTTTGGGTTTATCTGCGTTGGCGCAGGTTTATAACGAGGTTGGGCAGGATGTACCGGATGTCGATGATGCTGATCAGTTGTCCGCATTCTTTGCCGCTATTCAGGAATTAAACGCACAAGGTTTACTATTGGCTTATCATGACCGCTCTGATGGGGGCTTGCTGGCTACTGTTGCGGAAATGTCATTTGCAGGCCATGTTGGTGTTGATATCAACTTGGATATGGTGGCAGCGGATGCTTCAGAATGGCTGTCTGGCTTATTCAATGAAGAGTTGGGTGCGGTTATTCAGGTGCAGCGTGAGAATACCGAACAGATCCTAACCGAGTTGAATGCAGCAGGTTTGGGTGAAGTGGCTATGGTGATTGGTTCTACTAATATGGATGATGAGCTGCGTTTGCACTTTGATGATGAAGAGATCTACAGTGCTACTCGTACCCAGCTTCAGCGTTGGTGGGCAGAAACTTCATACCGTATCCAGGCAATGCGAGATAACTCTGACTGTGCAAAGCAGGAATTTGAGCGCTTGCTAGATAAGGAAGATCCGGGGATTCAGGTTTCGCTGAGTTACGATGTGAACGAAGATGTTGCTTCCTCCTTGATTGCTTCGGGTGTCCGCCCTCCAGTTGCTATTCTGCGTGAGCAAGGGGTAAACGGGCAGATTGAAATGGCAGCGGCGTTTGATCGCGCAGGTTTCAAGGCTGTTGACGTGCATATGAGTGATATTTTGGAAGGGCGTGTTTCGCTTGCTGATTTCAAAGGCTTAGTGGCATGTGGTGGCTTCTCTTATGGTGACGTTCTCGGTGCAGGAGAGGGGTGGGCTAAATCCATTCTCTTTAACGAGCGTGCTCGAGCGCAATTCCAGGCCTTTTTTGAGCGAGAAGATACGTTTACTTTGGGCGTATGTAACGGCTGTCAGATGTTGTCTAATCTGCACGAGCTGATACCGGGCTCGGATCTGTGGCCTCACTTCGTGCGTAACCAGTCCGAACAGTTTGAAGGGCGCGTTGCAACGGTCGAAGTTCAAAAGAGTGCTTCTATTTTCCTTCAGGGGATGGAGGGTTCTCGTATGCCTATCGCTGTGGCACATGGTGAGGGTTACGCTGAATTTGCTTCGTCTGAGCAGCTGGCTAAGGTAGAGGCTTCTGGTACGGTAGCCCTGAAATATGTGGATAACTATGGTCAGCCGACCGAAGTGTATCCTCTTAATCCGAATGGTTCACCCGCTGGGATTACTGGTCTAACAACGCCTGATGGTCGCGTTACGATTATGATGCCGCATCCTGAGCGAGTTTTTCGGGCGGTGCAGAATTCATGGGCGCCAGATGAGTGGGCGGAAGACGGTGCATGGATGCGAATGTTCCGAAATGCCCGTGTATGGGTTGGGTAAACTAGAGATTTCTCATGCCACGATAGGGTGTTCAGAGAAAGGCGGCGTTAAGTCGCCTTTCTTCTTATGGGCGCACGTATATGTAGCCTTGTTGCTGAAGGTGTACAATTTCAGGTAGGCCAGCCTGTACGACATCTCCAGCTTCTACTTCGTAGAGATCATCCTTTGTAATGTGGTAGCCTTGAAGTGTATTGCCGCAAATAATAAATTGAACGTCCCGCAGCCTTAGCGAATCCAGAGTAATCTGCTTTGCTTGATTGTCTTTTGCATCCATAAAGTACTCAATTGCCTTGCCGTGCACGACGACCTTTATATCTATTTGGTCCTCAGGAAGCGATTGTAGGTGGTTTGAAATGTTGGTCATGGTTTCAGAAATACGCCCCTCATCCTTATAGTTCATATGGTAAACGACCTTTTGTGGCTGATAATGTGAATCGGCAAAACTCTGCAATGGCAAGGTTGCTAAGCTGGCTAGCAGTAAAAATCGTGCGAACGAGGAGAGCATGATAAAAGATTCCAAAAAATAGATATAAAAAAGGCTGACACAAGGTCAGCCTTTTTTCAAGTCAAGCAATTATTACTTTTTACCAGTGATTTGAACGTCTACACGACGGTCAGCACGTAGGCAGCTAATCAGTGCAGCGCCACGGCCTGAGCACTGAGCAACAGGCGCTGTTTCACCTAAGTGATCAACAGTCATTTTGCTGCCATCAACGCCAGCAGAGCGAAGAGCTGCTGCAACGTTTTCTGCACGACGCTTAGATAGTGCGTCGTTGTATGCGCTAGAACCGATTGGGTCAGCGTTACCGATTAAGCGGATAGAGTTAACTTGACCCATGCCGTTAACATAGTTAACGATATCAGATACGCTATCAACGACAGCGCTGTCGAAGTCAAAGAAAACAGCAAATTTACGATCTGCAGACACCATAGCAGGTGCTGGAGCAGGTGCAGGAGCGGGTGCTGGAGCAGCAGCCATTTTCTTGTAGCCGTCGCAACCTTCAACAGTAGCGTCTTCTTTGCTCCAGAAGCCAGTGTGCCAGCATTCACCAAAACCAGTGCGCCATACAGTATCAGTTGAGTCTGTTACATAACCGCTATTAGTTGGATGTGCCATCGCAGCTGCAGACATGCCCATCGCGATAGCGAAACCTGCGGTCATAGCGAGCTTTTTCATGTTAGAGTCCTTGTGAATTGTGGGTTGTTGCATTCTTAATATTGAATGAATATACCAATATCATCCTTAACGGACGCTAAATGGCAAGTATTCACACATACAAACTAGTACCATTTTACTTGGTGTCTAGCAAGTATGGAACAGTCAGGCGGCTGTTTTACTCAGAATAATTAGGGCAGAACCTTTTTATAAGGCTTAACTGTTACCTTGGCGTAAACGCCTGCTTCAATATATGGGTCTTTATCTGCCCATGCTTGTGCCTCATCAAGTGATGAAAACTCAGCGATAACTAAGCTGCCAGTGAACCCTGCGCTGCCTGGATCTTCTGAATCAATTGCAGGATGTGGTCCTGCAACCAGTAGCTTTCCTTGGTCTTTCAAATGGATAAGGCGCTCCAGATGAGCGGGGCGCGCTGCCATGCGAGCATCTAATGTGCCCGGCTTGTCCTCAGCAATGATTGCATAAAACATCAGCTGTTCTCCTGATCTGTATCTTGCATGTGACGGGACATGTAGAGCCCTTGAAGGATAATAAATACGATGGTTAGCCCTAGCATGCCGAAGAGTTTGAAGTTAACCCATGTTTCTTCAGAAAATTGGTAGGCAACGACCAAATTAATGACGCCTAAAAAGACGAAGAAGGCCACCCATGCTATATTAAGGGTGCGCCAAACGGGACTGGGCAGCTCAATATTGCTGGACATGATTCGTTCCAAAATGGTTTTAGAGCCAATGAACTGGCTGCCTAAAAAAGCAGCTGCAAATAGCCAATTCACAATGGTCGGTTTCCATTGAATAAACGTCTTATCTTGAAAGGCAACGGTTGCACCACCGAGAAGGATGACCATGATCAGAGTGACGAGCTGCATTTTCTCAATCTTATGCTCTTTGAGCCAGGTATACAGCATTTGCAATAGTGTGGCTGGAATCAGAACAGCGGTAGCTAGAATGATATCGCCTGTGTATTTATACACGCCGAAAAAAATAATGATCGGTAAAAAGTCGAGAAGTAGTTTCATAGTCGTATAATTAGTAAAAGGGTTCTAGAGTATATAGGCCCTCTCCCTGTATATAAACCCGGAAATGATATGGTTGTTCATTCTTACGATTTTCATACGCATACGTCTGCCTCTGATGGCATGCTTGCCCCAATAGAGCTTTTGAATCGTGCGGCAGATGCGGGTCTGAAATACCTGTCAATTACTGATCATGATACGGTTGGCGCGTATCACCAAGTGTCTTTGCAAGATATTCCTTCTCAAGTTTCGCTAATTTCGGGGGTAGAGTTAACGTGCCGACGAGACAAGCAAATTCTACACGTTTTAGGCTTGAATTTAGATATTACAGATCCAGCATTTGTTGATCATCTATCGGAGCTTGATCAACTGCGCTTCGCTCGGGCTCAAGCTATTGCTAGCAGATTGATTAAGCAAGGTCTGCCTGATCTCTTTGAGGCGGCACTAGCTTGTGCAGGGGGTGGGCAAATTGGAAGGCCTCACTTTGCTCAAGCAATGATTAATGCAGGTGTTGTGTCCGATGCTTCGGTGGCTTTTAAAAAATATTTAGGGGTAGGTAAGCCTGGTGATGTTAAAACTCAGTGGCCAGAGCTTGAGACGGTATTAAATATTGTCAAAGGTGCTGGTGGTTTGAGTGTGCTAGCACATCCGACAAAATATAACTTAACTTTAACGAAAGTTCGCTACTTGGTGGAATACTTTAAAGAAGCAGGAGGTGATGCGCTAGAGATCAGTTACCCTGCTGTCACTCAAGATCAGCAGAGAACATTAATTGCTTTGGCTGAAAAGCATCAGCTTTTAGTTTCCGCGGGAAGTGATTTTCATGATCCGGCTCATCATTGGACATCTATAGGTCGTTTTCCTGCTATGCCAAGTAACTTATCCCATGTTTTAGATGTTATAGTAGGCATCTAAATTGAATGAGGGTTTTTTGTGAGTCAGTTTTTTCAAATACATCCAGATAATCCACAAAAACGCCTTATCCAACAGGCGGTAGAGATTATTAATAAAGGTGGTGTGATTGTTTACCCAACCGATTGTGCTTATGCCCTGGGGTGTCATTTAGGTGATAAAACAGCCTTGGATAAAATCAAGCGTATTCGAAAGCTTGATGATAAGCATAACTTTACACTCGTTTGTAGTGATCTAAGTGAGATAGGAACATACGCTAAGGTTGATAATCAGCAATATCGCTTTTTAAAGGCACACACGCCAGGGGCTTATACTTTTATTCTTAAAGCAACAACCGAAGTGCCTCGAAGATTATTACATCCGAAGCGACGTACAATAGGTTTAAGGATACCTGATAATAAAATTACCCAAGCTTTATTAAGTGAATTAGGGGAGCCTATTATGAGCACCTCTTTAATATTACCAGGTGAATCTGAGCCCTTAATTGATCCCTATGAAATTAGAGATTTGTTGCAGCATGAACTTGATCTAGTTATTGATGGTGGGTATTGCGGAATGGAAGCTACAACAGTCGTGGCTTTGGTAGAAGATCAGCCAGAAGTAATCCGAAAAGGTGCAGGTGATATATCTGCATTTGAATAGATGTTTTTTATTTTCTTGAAATATCAGTGTTTTTGTCGATAATACTATCTGTTTTAAATAGATAACTGGGTTTTAGTAATGACAGATATAACGAAAGTGTTAATGCGTAAAAACTCTCTTCGTAAACAGTGCCAAGAGTTGTCAGTAGCTGAAGTTGAAAAAATCATTGCTGACCTTTCGGATATACTGCAGGAAAAGATTGCTGAAGAGCAAGCTAGAATCGAAGCGGATCGTGAGAAGAATGAAAAAATCGAGTTGATCCGTAAAATGATGCAGGAAGCTGATTTAGGCTTCGAAGATATAAAAGATATGGTGGCTTCTTCGCCTAAGAAAAAAGTAGAGGCTAAATATCGTATTGTTGATGCGGCGGGTGAAGAGCATTTCTGGTCTGGCCGAGGAAGAACCCCTGTTGTTTTTCAGCAGTACTTTGAGCAACATGGTGTTGATAAAGAAGCCTGTCTGATCAAGTAGTATTAGTTGGTTGTATAATTGAAAGCTCTCTGCTTAGTGTGGGGGGCTTTTTTATTTTTAAGAGGTGGCGTCACATGTCTGATGAAAAGTTACAAAAAGTGTTGGCGCGCTCCGGATATGGCTCACGTCGTGAGATGGAGCGTTGGGTTGATGAAGGTCGGGTCTCGGTAAACGGTACTCGGGCTAAGTTAGGCGATCGTGTAGGAAGAAATGACAAAATCGAAGTGGATGGGCACTCTGCGAAAATTGTTACAGAAAACGAGAGTCAGCGACGTGTTCTGATATATAACAAACCAATCGGTGAAGTGTCGACTCGTCATGATCCTGAAGGCCGTTCTACGGTTTATGATCATTTGCCTCCTTTAAAACAAGGTCGTTGGATTGCGATTGGTCGATTGGATATTAATACCAGCGGTTTGCTGATTTTTACAACAGATGGGCAACTGGCTAATTTAATGATGCACCCTTCTGCGAATATTGATCGTGAATATGCTGTGCGTGTTTTGGGTAATGTGACAGAAGAGATGATCAAAACGCTTAAAGAGGGTGTTTTGTTAGAAGATGGAATGGCTCGTTTTACGGATGTTCAGTATTTTGATGGCGAAGGCGCAAATAAATGGTTCCATTGTGTGGTGATGGAAGGTCGTAACCGTGAGGTACGTCGCCTATGGGAGTCTCAAGGAGTCCAGGTTAGCCGTCTTAAGCGCGTGCGTTATGGCTCGATCTTTTTGCCCAGTGATGTGAAAGCAGGTACATGGAAAGAGCTGACTCATAAAGAGATTAAAGTGCTTTCTAATATGCTGGGTTTAGAGCAGAAGAAGCCGGTTAAAATGAAGCCGTTGGAAAAAGCCAAATATGAACGTAAATACAAGCGGCAGCAGATTCGCCAGTCGGTTGGGCCGAAAAAGCGTCGTGAAGATTAAAGCTTCAGTCGTTTAGTGAGTGCCTAATAGTTAAAACGCAGCGATTATGCTGCGTTTTTTGTATCTTGATGTTAAGCGTTATAATTTTTTAGGGTAAATGCCTTGGGCATCTAGCGATTGACCATTAATACCTTTGCTGTCTGGGCCCATCAAGTAAAGGTATAAGGGCATAATGCTTGCTGGCTCTGGGTTGTTCTCGGGTTGCTCCGCAGGATATGCATAGGCGCGCATGTTGGTGCGTGTCGCGCCGGGATTGATGCAGTTGGTGCGAATGTTGGTAGTATTTTCAAGTTCATCAGCCAATATCTGCATCATGCCTTCGGTTGCAAACTTGGAGACGCTGTAGGCTCCCCAATAAGCCCTGCCTGCTCGACCAACGCCGGAAGATGTAAAGATGATGGAAGCATCTTCTGAGCGGCGCAGCAGAGGCATAAGATTCTGTGTCAGAATAAAGGCTGCATTGACGTTCACCTGCATCACTTGTTGCCAAATAATAGGGTCATAGGATTCAAGGGGTGTGCGCACTCCTAAAATACCTGCATTATGTAGCAGTCCGTCGATACGACCGAACTCATTCTCTAATATGTTGGTTAATTCTATGTAATCGTGCTCAGTGGCGGTTTCAAGATTTAGTGGGACTATGGCAGGTTGTGGGCCACCAAGGGCTTCGATTTCATCGTATACAGCATCCAGTTTGGCTGCGGTTTTACCGATAAGAATGACGGTTGCGCCGTGGGATGCATAGCTAAGTGCAGCGGCTCGTCCGATGCCATCGCCGGCACCGGTAACTAGGATGATTCGATTTTCCAGTAAGTTAGTAGGCGCCGTATATTCGAACATAAATCTATCCTTTAAGCGTGTGTGGCTAGTGAGAGGTTACTCTCAATAATCTGGCTGATGTCGGTAATGTGGTTTATGTAATGGTCGGATTGCCAGCAAGAGGGATCATCGCTCTGGCTGATATAACCGTAAAGCGCAGATACGGTTGTCATGTGAGCGTTTTGGCCTGCTTCAATATCACGTTTGTGATCGCCAACATAAATGCATCGTGTGGGCGCTACCCGAAGAGCATCGCAAGCATAGTATAGGGCTTCAGGGTCGGGTTTAACGTTTTTAACCTGCTCTGGGCAAACGAGAATGCCACATCGTGAGGTGAGGTTAAGGCTTTCGAGAATGGGTGCAGCAAATTTCTCTGATTTGTTTGTGACGACACCCCAAGGGATACTGAGTGTTTCTAGTTGGGTTAATAGTGCATGGGTGCCCGGGAATAGTTGACTATCAATGCATGGGTTGTCTGCGTAGAGATTTAGCATGCGCTGTTGCAGTTCGAGTATTTTGTCATGTTCGCGTGGTAGTTGAAGTGCGTTAGACAGCATGGCTTTAGCGCCTTCTGACACAACTTGCCTTAGCTGTTGGAAAGGCGGTGGAGACAGCCCCTCTTCTTGCATCAGGAGCGAAATGATACGGTAGAAGTCGGGTGCTGAATCCAGCAGGGTCCCGTCTAAATCAAACAGAATGGCGTCAATGGGTTTGGTTGTGGTCATTACTTAGGCTTCGTGGTAGCGACCATGTAGTTTACATCGACGTCATCGCTGTTTAAGCGGTATTGCTTCGTTAAGGGATTGTAAGTCATGCCTGTGATGTCTGTGACTTTTAATCCCGCTTCGCGAATCCATTGAGCCAATTCTGATGGGCGAATAAACTTTTTAAAATCATGTGTGCCTTGAGGTACCAGCTTAAGTAGCTGTTCTGCACCAAGAATAGCGAATAGGTAGCTTTTTGGGTTTCGGTTTAGTGTTGAGAAAAAGACGGTACCGCCCGGCTTAACCATCGTTGCGCACGCTTGAATCACTGAGGCTGGGTCGGGTACGTGCTCCAGCATCTCCATACAGGTGACAACATCGAAGGCTTCTGGGTGTTCTGCGGCCATATCTTCAGCGGTTATTTGCTGGTATGTCACTGAAACGCCACTTTCAAGGCCGTGGAGCTTGGCGACCTTAAGTGGTGCTGCTCCCATATCAATACCAGTGACTTCAGCGCCTCGTTGAGCCATTGACTCAGAAAGTATTCCACCACCGCAGCCTACGTCGATCACCTTTTTCTCCGCTAGTTTAGCGTAGCGGTCAATGTAGCCGACCCTTAATGGGTTGATGTCATGCAACGGCTTGAATTCGCTGTTTCGGTCCCACCAACGGCTGGCCAGTTCTTCGAATTTGGCAATTTCGGTTGGGTCTATATTTGCTGAAGAAGTGTGGTCAGTCATGATAAGTGAGATCTTTAGGCTAATTTGTGATCCATTTTAGCACCGAGGCCTCGCCTAAAACAGCCAATGCAAGGTATTCATTTTGCGGGAATCTTTTATAAATCTTGTGGTATACTCGTCCGGTTAAAAAAAAGGGCCTCGATTAGGGGGTCTTTTAGCAGACCGAATAAGGAAAGCTTGTATACATGGGTGATTTAGCCAAAGAGATTTTGCCGGTCAATATTGAAGATGAGATGAAACAGTCTTATCTCGATTATGCCATGAGTGTCATCGTTGGTCGTGCATTGCCGGATGTGCGAGATGGTTTAAAGCCGGTTCATCGCCGAGTTTTATTTGCGATGAGCGAACTCAATAACGATTGGAATAAGCCATATAAAAAATCGGCGCGTGTGGTGGGTGATGTAATAGGTAAATACCACCCTCACGGAGATAGCGCGGTTTACGATACGATTGTTCGTATGGCGCAGGATTTTTCGATGCGTTATACCTTGGTGGATGGCCAAGGTAACTTTGGTTCGGTAGATGGCGACTCCGCTGCGGCGATGCGTTATACCGAAATCCGCATGGATAAAATCTCCCATGAATTATTGGCAGATTTAGACAAAGAAACGGTTGATTACGTACCTAACTATGATGGTACGGAACAGATTCCTGATGTCCTGCCTACCCGAGTGCCTAACCTGCTGGTAAATGGCTCCTCAGGGATTGCTGTCGGTATGGCAACGAATATTCCGCCTCACAATCTGCGCGAAGTGATCAGTGGCTGTCTTGCCTTGATTGAAAATCCGACGCTGTCTGTTGATGAGTTGATGGAGTTTATTCCAGGACCTGACTTCCCGACCGGTGCGATCATTAATGGTCGCGCGGGTATCTTGATGGCCTATCGCACCGGCCGCGGACGTATCTATATCCGCTCTAAGTACCACGTAGAAGAGGATGGGAAAGGCCGCGCTGCTATCATCGTTACTGAAATTCCTTACCAGCTTAACAAAGCGCGCTTAATTGAGAAGATCGCGGAGCTGGTCAAAGAGAAGAAACTTGAAGGCATCAGTGAGCTACGTGATGAGTCTGATAAAGACGGTATGCGTATCGTCATTGAACTACGCCGTGGCGAAGTTCCGGATGTAATTGCCAACAATCTATTTGCTCAAACGCAAATGGAAGGCGTTTTTGGTATTAACGTTGTTGCGTTGGTAGATGGTCAGCCCAAGATTCTTAACTTAAAAGAGTTGCTTGAAAACTTCATTCGTCACCGTCGCGAAGTAGTAACGCGCCGTACCGTTTATGAGTTACGAAAAGCGCGTGAGCGAGGCCATGTACTTGAAGGTCTAGCGATTGCCTTGGCAAATATTGATCCTGTCATTGAAATGATCAAGCAGTCGGCAACACCGGCGGATGCAAAAGAGCGCCTGATCGCTACAGCGTGGGCTCCAGGTTCGGTTGTCGATATGCTGGAGCGTGCAGGCGAAAATGCGTGTCGTCCTGATGATCTGGATCCTCAGTTTGGCATGCGTGAAGGTAAATATTACTTATCACCTGTACAGGCTCAAGCGATACTTGATCTACGTTTGCATCGACTGACCGGGCTAGAGCATGAAAAGTTAATCGCTGAATATCAGGATCTATTGGTCAAGATTGCAGAGTTGTTAGAAATTCTGGGTTCTTACACGCGATTGATGGAAGTGATTCGAGGTGAACTGGAAGCGATTTCTGAAGAGTATGGTGATGATCGACGTACTGAGATTATCGCATCTCGCCAAGATCTCACGGTTGCCGATTTGATTACCGAAGAGGATATGGTGGTCACCATCTCCCACGGTGGATATGCCAAGACGCAGCCTCTGTCTGATTACCAATCGCAGCGCCGTGGTGGTAAAGGTAAATCTGTGACCGCCGTTAAGGATGAAGACTTTGTCGAGCATCTCTTAATTGCCAGCACACACGACACGATTCTCTGCTTTACCAATAAAGGTAAAGTGTACTGGTTGAAAGTTTATGAAATACCGCAAGCAAGCCGAGCTGCTCGTGGCCGCCCGATTGTGAACATCTTGCCTTTGGATGAAGGAGAGAGAATCTCCACCATACTTCCAGTAAATGAGTACAGTGAAGACCGTTATGTTTTCATGGCTACCTCTAACGGTATTGTGAAGAAAACATCGTTAGCAAACTTCTCTCGACCACGAACCAGCGGGTTGATCGCGGTTGATTTGTTGGATGATGACGCTCTGATCGGTGCTGCGATCACCGAAGGTTCAGATGATATCCTGCTGGTAACGAGCATCGGTAAAGTCGCACGTTTCCATGAAGGCGACGTGCGCCCTATGGGACGAACTGCACGGGGCGTGAAGGGCGTTACATTGAAGGCTGGCGCGCAAGTCATCTCCCTGATCATTCCTGCTGAAGGCGGTAAAGTGCTAACGGCTTCTGAGCGAGGCTACGGAAAACAAACGCCGGTTGAAGAGTTCCCTTGTAAAGGACGAGGCAACCAAGGTGTTATCGGTATGCAATGTACAGAACGCAACGGCAATCTTGCCGGAGCTGTGCAGGTGTTCGAGGGCGATGATGTCATGCTGATCAGTGATCAGGGCACCATGGTTCGCACCCGGACATCTGAAATATCGGTACTTGGGCGAAATACTCAGGGTGTAACCTTGATTCGTGTAGCTGGGGATGAAAATCTGGTTAGTTTGGCACGTATTGAGGAGCCTGAAGAGGATGAGCATGACGATGAGCTGCCAACAGAGCAGCCGGAAAATGCTTCCGATTCAGAATAAATAAAGTGCGGCCACAGGCCGCATTTTCTGTTTGAGCTTGATTTGATAGTAAAGAGAACAGCTAATAATGAGCCGTAAGTTTAATTTTAGTGCGGGGCCGGCTGCATTGCCGGAAGAGGTTTTAGCTCAAGCAAGAGATGAAATGCTTGATTGGCATGGCACGGGTCTATCCATCATGGAGATGAGTCATCGTAGCGATGAGTATGTCTCTGTAGCCCAGCAGGCAGAGCAGGATCTACGGGATTTGATGGCTATCCCAAACAATTACAAAGTGCTGTTTTTGCAAGGTGGTGCTACGAGCCAGTTCTCGATGGTTCCCCTAAATTTGTTACGCGGGAAAACATCTGCCGATTTCATCAATACGGGCGTTTGGTCAAAAAAAGCCATTGCTGAAGCGAAGCGTTACTGCAACGTGAATATTGCTGCTTCAACAGAAACTAATAACTTTAGCTCAGCTCCGGCTCAGCAAGAGCTTATCCTTAGTAGTGAGGCCGCTTACGTACACTACACGCCTAATGAAACCATTGGGGGTGTTGAGTTTGACTACGTACCCGAAACTAACGGTGTACCATTAGTTGCGGATATGTCTTCTAATATTTTGTCGCGTCCTATAGACGTATCGAAGTTCGGTTTGATCTATGCTGGTGCACAGAAAAACATTGGTCCTGCTGGCCTGACGGTCGTGATTGTTCGTGATGATTTACTTGGCGAGACCTTACCGGGTACGCCGACGATGTTTGATTATGCCGTACATGCAGCAGCTGACTCGATGAATAATACCCCTCCGACCTTTGGTTGGTATCTTGCGGGACTTATCTTTCAGTGGCTCAAGCGCCAAGGAGGCGTTGAAGCTATCTCTGCTATTAACCAACGTAAAGCTGAGAAGCTGTATGCGGCAATCGATGCCAGTGAGTTTTACGCAAACCCTGTTGCGATAGCCAATCGTTCTTGGATGAATGTACCCTTTACGCTGGCAGATGCTGATTTGGATAAGGTATTTATTCAAGAGGCGGATCAGGCAGGCTTGCTTAACCTGCAAGGGCATCGTTCTGTGGGTGGGATGCGTGCCAGTATCTACAATGCTGTGCCAGAGGCAGCGGTTGATGCGCTGACGGAGTTTATGGCGCACTTTGAGAAGACTCGCGGTTAGAGAAAAGGGGCTTTAGATGACCGAGCAAGAACAGGCGCTTAAGGTACTTCGAGACCAAATTGACAGCATTGATCAACAGATCCATCGGCTCCTGAATGAGCGCGCCAAATGCGCGCAACAAGTAGCTGAAGTCAAACAGAAGTATCAGGGTGAGCAAGATGCGGTATTTTATCGCCCTGAACGAGAAGCGCAGGTACTGCGGCGAGTCATGGAGCGTAATGAAGGGCCGCTACCTGATAAAGAGGTAGCTCGCTTATTCCGCGAAATCATGTCGGTCTGTTTAGCGCTAGAAAAACCCATGCGCGTTGCTTTTTTAGGTCCTGAAGGAACCTTTACTCAGCAAGCAGCGTTGAAGCACTTTGGTCACTCAGCTGACAGTGCTCCCATGAACACGTTGGATCAGGTGTTTCGTGAGGTGGAAGCGGGGGCCGCTCACTATGGTGTGGTTCCGATTGAAAACTCGACTGAAGGGATGGCCACCCATACGCTTGACCTCTTTAAGCGTTTTAATTTACGCATATGTGGTGAATTAGAGTTACCTATTCATCACCACTTACTTGTTAAAGATAGTGCAGAGCCTGTCGTTAAGCGCATTTATGCGCATCAAGAGTCCTTTGCGCAGTGTCGTAGTTGGCTTGAAGCTCATTACCCGGATGTGGAACATTACTTTGTTAACTCTAATGGTGAAGGCGCTAAGAGAGCATCTGAAGACCCTCAAAGCGCAGCGATTGCTGGCGAGATGGCAGTGGAACTTTATCAGCTGGATGTATTAGAGCGGAATATTGAAGATCAACCGGATAACAGTACACGCTTCCTAATTTTGAGTAATCAGGAAGTTGGCCCAAGTGGCGATGATAAAACATCAATTTTGATGTGCGCTCGGGATAAACCCGGTGCACTATATAGTTTACTCGAACCCTTCCATCGACATGGTATTAGTTTGACCCGAATAGAAACACGTCCGGCAGGCCAAGGTGGTTGGAGTTATATGTTTTACATTGACTTTGAAGGTCATGAGGATGAGCCTGCTGTTCAAAAGGTATTAGGAGAGTTGGAGTCCAGTTCGGTTGAGCTTAAATTATTGGGGTCGTACCCTAAAGCGGTACTATAAAAATAAGAACGAGTACAAATGAAGTCTCTATTCTTTGATTGTGGCTCCTGCAGGAGCCTTAGATTGCGAGTTTTTCTGTGAATCGTGTTCTAGTAATTGGCCTTGGGCTAATAGGTGGCTCCCTAGCAAAAGCGCTTAAAAATAAACGGTTTGGCTATATACAAGCCTATGACCGCGATTCGGAAGAATTGCAACAGGGCATTGATTTAGGCGTCATTGATGAGGCGTGCTCTTCTTTGCAGGCAGGGGTTCAAACTGCTGATATCGTCGTGCTTGCCGTGCCTGTAAAAGCGACAGAATTTGTATTAAGAGCGATCCAGCCCCACTTGCGCGAAAATACTATTATTACCGATGTGGGTAGCACGAAAGGTAATGTTATCGCGGCTGCTAAGTCTGTATTTGGACAAGTACCGTCAACTTTTATTCCAGGGCACCCTATTGCAGGCTCTGAAAAGAGTGGTGTTGCAGCGGCTGATGAGCAGCTTTTTTACAAGCACAAGGTGATTATCACTCCTCTAGAAAACTCTGACCCTATTGCTACACAAACGGTTGCTAGAATGTGGCAGTTCACCGGTGCAGAAGTGTTGCAAATGGGGGTAGACCGTCATGATGAGGTATTGGCAGCAACCAGCCATCTTCCTCATATATTGGCATTTTCATTGGTGGATACGCTGGCCAAAGAGCAGGATAGCACGGAAATATTCCGTTATGCTGCGGGCGGTTTTAGAGATTTTACCCGAATCGCTGCGTCAGATCCTACTATGTGGCACGATGTTTGTTTGGCTAATAAAGCCGAAATTCTCAATCAAATCGACAACTTCTCCCAAGGTCTTATGCAATTGAGAGAAGCGATAGAAAACGAAAATACACCCGCGATGCTCGGTGTGTTCACGCGCGCTAAAGCGGCGAGAGAGCACTTTAGTAAAATGCTATCGGGTACTGCTTATTCACAAAAACATAATACTGGTCGTGTAACCTTTCATGTGCGATCGGGCGGGGGTGTGAATGGTCATATACGCGTGCCTGGGGATAAGTCTATTTCACATCGTGCAGTCATGCTGGGTGCGATAGCGGATGGCGTTACCCATATTAACGGATTTCTTGAAAGCGAAGACAGTTTAGCCACTGTCCAAGCTTTTCGTGATATGGGGGTTGTGATTGAAGGACCTCATGTTGGGCGCGTAAAAATTTATGGTGTTGGTCTTCATGGTTTGTGCGCGCCACCCGGACCGCTCTATTTAGGTAACTCTGCAACCAGTATGCGCTTGTTATGTGGTCTTTTGGCAGCACAGCCTTTTGATAGTTGTTTGGTCGGGGATGCGTCACTCTCGAAACGGCCAATGGATCGTATTGCAATACCTTTACGCAAAATGGGCGCTGATATTGTCACCTCCGAAGGAGGCGTTCCGCCCATTAAAATTAATGGAAAGCGTAAACTTCATGCAATTAACTACGAAATGCCCCTTGCGAGTGCTCAAGTTAAATCGGGTCTGTTGCTCGCCGCTTTATATGCAGACGCTGACAGTGCGATTGTGGAGCCAGCGATAACCCGTGACCATACAGAAAGAATGATGGCACAGTTTGGTATAACGCTTCAGCAGACAGACAGCCGCATTCAGATTCAGCCGCCACAGCGTTTAATTAACCGACAGGTTGATATTCCTGCCGATATTTCCTCGGCTGCCTTTTTTATACTGGCAGGTGTGATTACACCGGATTCTGATATCACCATCGAACGTGTCGGTGTTAACCCCAGCCGAGCAGGCATTCTAGAGATTTTGAATCTCATGGGGGCGGATATCTCTCTTGAAAATCCAACTGAACTCTGTGGTGAGCCAGTTGCGGATATCAGGGTGCGGTATACCCCTCTTCAGGGTATTACTATTCCTGAGCGTTTAATTTCCATCTCGATGGATGAGTTTCCTGCCATTTTTATAGCGGCGGCCTCCGCTTCAGGTAAAACAAAAATCCATGGCATTGGGGAACTAAGGTACAAAGAAAGCGATCGTATCGAGGCAATGATGGAAGGCCTGCAACGAATGGGAATTGAGGTTTCAGTCGATAACGACAATGTTGAAATCACGGGCGGAAGGTTCTCAGGTGGTCGCATTAAAAGTTATGAAGATCATAGAATCGCTATGGCATTTGCAATTGCAGGTACACAAGCCAATAGTGAAGTAGTGATTGAGGCTTGTAATCAGATAGCAACGTCATTTCCGGAGTTCTTGGAAGTTGCTCAGAAAGCAGGACTGCGCATACATAAGGAGGAGACGAATGTCTCATAGCAATAAAAGTGTTTCCGTTATTACTGTAGATGGACCGAGTGGATCCGGCAAAGGAACTGTCTGCAGATTATTAGCTGAAGCATTGGGATGGAACCTGCTTGACAGTGGTGCTTTATATCGCTTGACGGCATTAGCCGCCAGTCATCACGGCGTTGCGATGGATAATGAAGAAGCGCTGGTGGTTTTGGCTGCACACTTAGATGTGCAGTTTAATGCCAATGAGGGTGAAGAGGACGTACAAATCATCCTCGAAGGAGAGGAAGTAACTCAAGCAATACGTTCTGAATCGGTAGGAAATGATGCTTCAATCGTAGCTGCACTAGGGGCAGTACGCCAGGCGCTTTTAGAAAGGCAAAGAGCGTTTGCTGAAGATCCGGGATTGATCGCCGATGGCCGAGATATGGGGACCGTCGTCTTTCCCGAAGCCGCCCTGAAAGTTTATTTGGATGCCAGTGTAGAAGAGCGCGCACGTCGAAGATATAACCAGTTGATAAATAAGGGGCTCGATGCTAGCCTTGAAACTATATTGGTGGACTTGCAAGCACGCGATGCACGTGATAAGAACAGGAGTGTCGCGCCTCTCAAGCCCGCAGACGATGCTGTCATACTGGACTCAACCATTATGACAATAGAACAAGTGCTGGATGCAATCCTAGAGGAAGCGCGCCATAGGGGATTGCGCTAATAAAAGCAACACGCGTTGCGAGGATGGTTGGATTATGAGCGAGAGTTTTGCTGATCTCTTCGAAGAGAGTCTGCAAGAGTTAAATATGGCACCCGGCTCTATCGTTATAGGGACGGTTGTTGGAATTGAAAATGACTTTGTCATTGTCAATGCAGGACTCAAGTCAGAAGGTGTCATTCCGCTGGAACAGTTTAGGGATGATAATGGCGAGTTAACCGTCTCGATTGGAGATGAGGTCAAAGTATCCCTAGAAAGTGTAGAAGATGGTTACGGCTCTACCCAGCTCTCACGAGAAAAAGCGAAACGCGCAGAAGCTTGGATTGTTCTTGAATCCGCATTTGAAAACGGCGAAATCATTAAAGGCGAGATCACAGGCAAGGTTCGTGGTGGTTTTACGGTCAATTTAGGCACTGTACAGGCATTTTTGCCAGGTTCGTTGCTGGATATTCGTCCACTTCGCGATAGTGCCCACCTCGAAGGGAAAGAGCTAGAATTTAAATTAGTTAAACTTGATCCAAAGCGGAACAATATTGTCGTTTCTCGTCGAGCAGTACTTGAAGAGCTTAACAGTGCTGATCGTGACAAGTTGCTGGAAACGCTGGATGAAGGCGTTGTTCTCAAAGGTATCGTGAAAAATATCACTGACTACGGTGCCTTCATTGATCTAGGTGGTATTGATGGCCTGCTACATATCACAGATATCGCTTGGAAGCGGGTTAAGCACCCAAGCGAAGTGTTGACGGTAGGTGATGAAATTGACGTCAAAGTGCTCAAATATGATCGTGAGCGCACGCGTGTATCTTTAGGCATCAAGCAGTTAATGGCCGACCCTTGGGAAGCGACAGTTGGTAAATTCCAGGTAGGTGATAAAACGACAGCACGGGTGACTAATCTTACGGAATATGGCTGTTTTGCCCAAATCTCAGAAGGCATTGAAGGACTTGTACACGTTTCTGAGATGGACTGGACGAACAAAAATGTACATCCGTCTAAAGTCGTCCAGATTGGCCAAGAAATTGAAGTCATGCTCCTCGATATTGATCTTGAGCGCCGTCGAATCTCTCTGGGTATGAAGCAGTGCGTACAAAATCCATGGGATGCTTTTGCTGCCAAGCATCACAAAGGTGATAAATTAACAGGGAAAATAAAGTCGATTACTGACTTTGGTGTCTTTGTCGGTCTTGAAGGTAACATTGATGGCTTGGTTCATTTATCCGACTTGTCATGGGATCTTCCGGGCGAAGAAGCTGTAAAAGCCTTTAATAAAGGGGATCAAGTAGAAACCGTCATACTCTCCATTGATGTTGAGCGTGAACGTATTGCCTTGAGTATCAAACAGCTGAATAGTGATCCTTTTAGTGAATATGTCTCTGCCAACGGTAAGGGTGCTATTGTAAAAGGTGAAGTAACCTCAGTAGACAGTAAACAAGCCGTGGTTATGCTCGCGGAAGGTGTCGAAGCAACGTTGCGCGTGGCTGATTTTGCACGGGAACGGACGGATGATCTTGCAACGAAATTGAAAGCAGGTGACTCTGTCGAAGCCGTTATTACTCAGATTGATAGTAAAAATCGCAATATCTTGTTGTCTATAAAACAGATGGAGTTACAACAAGAGAAAGCAGCACTGCAATCTGTTAAACAACAGGCCGTTGAAACGTCAGGCCCAACAACGATTGGTGACCTGATTAAGCAACAGATGAGCAAAAAGGACTCCTGATCCGGAGGCGCCGAAGGGCGCCTTTTATTTCCGGTAAAGTCAGGACACAGAGTGGCTGGAATTGCGGAGAAAGCAACATGACGAAATCAGAACTAATAGAGCATCTGATAGACCGGCATCCTGAACTTTCTGTAAAAGATGTCGAGCTGGCTGTTAAAGCAATGCTGGATCATATGACTGAAGCGTTATCGAATGGCGACCGTATAGAGATTCGGGGGTTTGGTAGCTTTTCTCTGCATTACCGCGCCCCAAGAATTGGGCGAAATCCAAAAACGGGTGACTCGGTAACCTTATCGGCAAAGTATGTGCCCCACTTCAAGCCGGGTAAAGATTTAAGAGAGCAAGTGAATGAGAGTATCAATAAAGGGTACTGACCGATTTAACCCTTTGGAGGCAAAATAGTGCGCTGGTTAAAAATGTTTATATTACTGTTGCTATCAGTTGTCATACTGATGGTGGGTATTATGTTTGCAATACATAATACTGATAAAGTAGCGATTGATTTAGTGTTTGTACAACTACCTCAAGCAAGCTTATCTTTATGGCTAATTGCGGCGTTCGTTATTGGTGGTATCTGTGGATTTTTGCTCAGTACAATAGCGGTAGTAGCGCTAAAAACTCAGCTTATGAGTAGTCGCCGCAAGATTCAAACAACGAGTAAAGAACTTGATCAATTAAGGACAGCAGCGCTGAAAGACGCCGTTTAAAATGATCGATACATGGGCGATTGTTGCCCTTCTACTCTCCCTTGCCTTAGGCTGGATTCTAGGGCGGGGGATGACTAAGCATAAGCGCCATCTTTATTCTCAACAATCTCTGAGCAGGGATTATTTCGTAGGTTTAGATCATCTACTCAATGAGAATACAGATGAGGCGATCGAAAGTTTTATTCGTGCGCTCGAAGTTAACAGCGAAACGATTCCTGCCCATCTAGCTTTAGCTAAGCTTTTTCGTCGAAAGGGCGATGTGCAACGCGCGATTAACATTCACCAAACCCTCTTGGCTCGTCCCGATTTATCTAGGCCTGACTCGCTACGTATTCAGATGGCTCTTGCAATTGACTATGATGCATTAGGCTTGCTAGACCGGGCAGAAAATCTGCTAATCGATATTATTAAACAAAATCCACCCAGAATTATTCGGAAAAAAACACTTACTTTGCTAACGCGTTTATACGAAAAGGAGAGTGAGTGGCAACAGGCCCTCGATACGGCTGCGAAATTGGGGTCAGATCATAGTGATGATTTATGGCACGACTTAGCGCACTACTGCTGTGAATTAGCAGAAAAGAGTATGCTGAAACAGGATTATAAAAGTGCAGCAACTTTTCTAAAGCAAAGTCTCGGCTTTGATGCTAACTGTGTAAGAAGCTCTTTCCTGCAAGCTAAAATGGCTATGCAACAACAGCAATGGAAAAGCGCTGTTAAAGCCTTACGACAAGTAGAAGAACAAGATCCACTTTTTGTTTGCGAAACGATTAAAGATCTTCGCCAATGCTATACGGCCTTGAATACACCGCAGGAGTATGAGCACTACTTAAGACAGTGTTTGGCTAAAGCGCCCTCAGCCACCGTTATACTGGCACTGGCTGATGTCGTTATGGAGAACCGTGGTGTATATGCAGCAGGCGCTTTTATTACAGATGAACTAAAATACCGCCCCTCCATTAAAGGCTTTAACCGCCTAATAGATTTACATATAGAGTATGGCAGTGAAAGCGCAGTAGATAGCCTCAAAGTATTACGTAGCCTGACGGGAACGCTTGAAACGAGTAAACCACGTTATCTATGTGGACATTGTGGCTTTTCAGCTAAATCGCTGGTGTGGCAGTGCCCATCCTGCAAAAAGTGGGGTTCAAGTCGTCCAATACAGGGGCTTGAAGGGGAATGAATATAAAGAGAGAGAACAGAACGTGATAACTGATAAAAAGCGCATAATCGTTGCACTTGATTACCCGACTACAGAGCAAGCTATCGCGATGGCCCAGCAGTTAGATCCTGCCCGTTGTCGTTTAAAAGTGGGTAAAGAGCTGTTCACACGGGGCGGGCCAGCTATTGTCGAAACGCTTCAAAAAGCGGGTTTTGAGGTTTTTCTTGATCTTAAGTTTCATGATATCCCCAATACAACCGCCAAAGCGGTACGTGCTGCGGGTGAGTTGGGTGTTTGGATGGTTAACGTGCATGCATCCGGTGGGCGGCGCATGATGGAGATGGCGAGAAACGAGCTTGCACAAGTACAAAATAATAACACCTTGCTTATTGCGGTAACTGTCTTAACCAGCATGGAGCGGGCAGATCTTGCGGAAGTCGGTTTAGATATCGAACCATTAGAGCATGTTAAACGTTTAGCGGCGCTTACAGAGTCTTGCGGCCTAGACGGTGTTGTGTGTTCTGCACAAGAAGTAGCGCCTCTGCGCAGTGTTATATCAGATCGTTTTAGCCTAGTTACGCCAGGGATTCGTCCTGCTGACAGCGCCGCCGGTGATCAAAGACGAATTATGACACCGGAGCAGGCATTAGCTGCAGGTAGCACTTACTTGGTTATTGGGCGACCCATCACTCAAGCTGAGAATCCGCTCAAATCGCTGGAATCGATTGAGCAGAGTATCTCGGCCCTAATATAGTTTTGTTAGTTAAGTGCTTACAAAACGAAGAAGAGTGTCGCTGGGATAAAAATCAAGCTACCCATATTACCTAGCAAGACAATTGACGCGACCTGATGGGGTTCCTGCTGATAGCGTTCTGAGACCATATAGTTGAGAACCGCAGGAGGCAGAGCCCCAAATAACACCAAGTAGGTAAAGTGCAGCGGTTCTAGATTGAGTAAAGGTTGCAGAGCCAAGGCAATCGCCAGACCGCTTAACGGACATAAAATAGCCCCCCATAGTCCGATTTTCCAGTTACTGAAATCGACACTGGTCATACGTACCCCTAATGCAAATAGCATTAATGGAATAGATATTTGGCCTAGCATATCAATAAAAGTAGCCACGGCAGGCGGCACGCTTAAGTGAAAGCCCGACCAAACCAATCCGGCAATCGTTGCCAGAATCATAGGCATTTTCAGTACGTTTAGCGGATTCGTTTTATGGTCAAGAATATACAAGCCGACGGTAAAATGGAGTAAGTTTTCCACCAAAAATAAAACGACAGCAGCCGGTAGAGCCGCTTCTCCGAAAGCGAGAACGGCCAGTGGTAATCCCAGATTACCGCTGTTACTAAACATCATGGGTGGAAGAAACGTTTTAGGGCTGATCTTTAAAAGCTTACAGACAGGAAAGAGTAGCAGCCCTGATCCTAGCACAATGATGGCAGCACCAATTGCCAGCATCTCATATTTAGGAAGATCAAAGGATTTAGCCGATAATACGGAGAATATCAATGCCGGCACAAACACATCAATGTTGATAGTGTTGGCCGTCGACATATCGGTGTGGCGTTTCTTTGCATAAAAGTAGCCCACACTGACAATAGCTACTAACGGAAAAACCGTAAGAAAAATGCGTTCCATCAACGCCAGTGTGGTGCTTTCCATATAATTGATCGCTTATATCAAATGAATTGTTTGCCGGTAGGGACAATGACCACCGGTACTTTGGCATGTTTAGCGACCTGTTGAGTCGTGTGGCTATGGCGGCCAAAAGTGTTTTCTGCCCCCATCACGATCATCTGTACGTCACGCTTTTTGGCTTCATTGAGAATGGAGTCGGTATGATTCCCCTCAATAATGACATATTCAATATCAATGTCGACGCTGCCCGGCAAGCTATTAAGCTCCTCCTCGCAGAACTTTTCAATACGCTGATGCATCTCTTGGTGAATCTGTTCGATACCTTCATCATGCATTTTCTTTACTAAATCCGTAGGGAGATAGTTTTTTATAAGTGCAGAGCCCATTTCACCGATGGGCTCAACCACATGTAGCATCACAATTTTTGCATTAAGGACTTTTGCAAGCTTAACGGCATGGCGAAACACAGGACGCGTATGTTTGCCGAGTGATGTGGTGTATAGGATTGTATTTATTTCTGGTAGCGCCATGGTGTTATCCTCACAAGTATCGGGTCAGATATCAATGGGTCTGAATCCGGTTATTTTCTTCAGTGGTCGGTCTGTTGCTCAGTTTGGGCTGAGTACAGCGATCTACTAAATAGACAATCGATTTATAATCAATCCCGCTATGATGGCTCAGGCCTATTTCGCACGTTCGGCTGGTGGAGTAACCTGCCTCGCAGTGCTCAACAGCGCCTTTTAATGTACGCAGGGCTGAAGCATTTAGCTCGGGGGTTGAAAAGCCCTTGTCGCCGGCAAACCCGCAACAGGTGATCTGATCGGGAATGACCACCTGGGAAGAGCATGCCGACATAATGCGCTTAAGTTTTGCAGCTTGACCTAAGCGAGTCGCGCTACAGGTAATATGCAGTGCTACCGGCTCGTTGGTTTGCTGGAAGATCAATCGATCCATCAAGAATTGGTCGATAAAATCGACGGTATCAAAAATCTGAAGACGAGTATCGATCTTATCCTTTAGTCTTAAGCTGCATGGGCTGGTGTCAGAGTACACCGGTATGCTGCCGTTTTCTGTGATCTTGAGCAGTGTTTGTTCGATCTCAGAGGATTTAGAGTCGGCTGCTGCAAACATCCCTTTGGACTGAAATGGCATACCGCAACATAGACCATCTAAGTTGTCTGGATAGATCACTTCAAAGCCGGCTTTACGTAACAGGGCTTCCGTCATTGTCGCTAAAGAGGTTTGATCTTCATCGCCCCGCGCAGGCCCCATCGTACGGCTAGCGCAGCTAGGTAGATAAACCACTTTAGGCGCGCCGCTGGCCGTAGAATGTGTGTTTACGGGTTTGATCTTAGGCGCAGCCTTAGGCATAGCTGGTGTCCATTGCTGGATACGTCCGCCCGACAGCTTTCGAGCGCTTCCGGTAACGGCAGTCATTGCTTTGGTGCCAAGGAGCTTATGTGTCAGATCCGCACCCGCAAAGGCCACTCGGCTGGCCTTCTCTACCGTAGCGTAATGATCCGCTAACCACTGTGCTAGTTTTGTATGGCGCTCATTATTACGGCTTCTAATAGAGCGGGTGAGATCGCCTGTATTGATACCCACAGGGCAGGTCGTTGAGCACAGGCCACACGCAGCACAGGTCTCTGTGCCTTGGTATTCATATTCTTTTCTTAAAAGGGCTAATCGCTCGGCATCTTCTCCTGTTGCCTCTAGGCGAGCAATCTCACGCCAGATGACAATGCGTTGTCGCGGAGACAGTGTCAGCGCACGGGAGGGGCAGGTCGGCTCACAGAACCCACATTCGATACACTTATCAACCAATGCATCAGCCGCAGGAAGAGGCTTGAGGTTTTCCAGATGGACATGAGGATTAGCGTTTAACACTACGCCAGGATTGAGAATACCTCGGGGATCTAATAAGTGCTTTAAATCCCACATTAGCTGGTAGGCCTCTTGGCCCCATTCTAGCTCGACAAAGGGAGCCATATTACGCCCGGTGCCATGTTCTGCTTTTAGAGAGCCATCATAGGTGCCCACCACCATATTGGCGACATCCATCATTAAGCCGTCGTAGCGATCAATCTCCTCTTGGTTATCGAACGCTTGGGTAAAGACAAAATGCAAATTACCTTCTAAGGCATGACCGAAGATAAGGGCTTCATCATAATGCCATTTCTTGAATAGCTGGTGCAGATCATGAACCGCATCAGCTAATTGATCTACAGGGAATGCTACATCCTCGATAATAACCGTGGTGCCTGTAAGACGAATAGCACCCACTGCGGGGAACAAACCTTTACGAATTGCCCAATACTGCGCGTACTCTTCGGGGTCAGTCGTGAACGCAATAGGGCGAGCTGTTTCTAAGGCAGCAATAGAGGCTTTAATTTCCTCCACCTGTTCAGCAAGTTGCTGGGGGTTGGCGGAGCGGGTTTCGACCAGCAGCGCTGCTGCATCATCAGGTAAGTCCTTGATGAAGTCTGGCATCCCCGGCTTGGTTTCTACTGAACGAAGTCCCGCTCTGTCCATCAGCTCAACGGCAGAAACAGGTGTCTTTTTCAGGATTGCAACGGCTTCACAAGTCGTACGTACACTATTAAAAAAGATAAGGGCAGAGGCTTTGTTGGGGTGCTCATCAACCGTTTGGTAGGTGATCTCTGACATAAAGCCGAGCGTACCCTCTGAGCCGATCATCAAGTGCTGTAAAATCTCAATGGGATCTTGATAATCAACTAAGGCGTTGAGCGCATAGCCTGTTGTATTTTTCAAACGATACTTATGCTCTATGCGTGAGCGAAGAGTCTCATTAGCGCGTGTTTGTCTGCCCAGCGAATCGAGCGCATCCAAAAGCCCTTTATGGCTCTCTTTAAAGCGCGCAACAGAGTCTGAGTCCCCCGTATTCACCTGAGTACCGTCGGCTAATACAAGCTGCATGCTCTTAAGGGTGCGATAGCTGTTTTGAGCCGTACCACAGCACATACCGCTGGCATTATTAGCCGCAATACCGCCGATCATTGCGGCATTAATGGACGCAGGGTCTGGGCCGATCTTCTTATTGTAGGGAGATAAATAGCTATTCGCCTGCCCGCCGATTACACCGGGTTGAAGTGTGATTTCGGTAGCATCGTCGTTGATTTTATAGCCTTTCCAGCCATCTCCGAGTTGGATAAGCACGGAATCGGTAATCGCCTGTCCCGATAAGCTCGTGCCTGCGGCTCTAAACGTCACAGGGATCGTTTTCTCATTGGCTAGTTGAATGATCCTAGCAACTTCCGATGCACTTTCAGCACGCACCACAATTTGTGGAATCAACCGATAAAAACTCGCATCAGTGCCGTAAGCTAAGGTACGCAACGGGTCAGTAATTAAACGCTGCTCAGGAATGAAGCGCGCAAGTTCAGAAAGAAAATCACGGTGTGTCTGTTTCATGTTTATCACTGCGGCCACAGAAGTAGCAATTAGTCAGATCGGAAGTCGGAGGCATCCTGATGGATACCTCCGAAGCAGCAAAGGATTAGCCGTAAGCGTTGGCCGGAAGCCAAAGTACCAGTTGAGGCCAGAATACTAGGATTAGCAACGCCACCAATTGAAGGGCGATAAAAGGAATTACGCCTTTGTAGATGTCTGTTAACTTCACATTAGGCGGGCAGACACCCTTTAAATAGAAGAGTGCAAAGCCTACCGGCGGTGTTAAGAAGGATGTCTGCAAGGTCATCGCTACCAACATCACAAACCAAACTAACTGAGGATTATCAACCACACCGTAACCATTAATCTCCAAACCAAGCGCAGAGATAACAGGCGCCAAAAGAGGAAGAATAATCAAGGTAATCTCAATCCAGTCAAGGAAGAAACCTAATAAGAAGATGACACCCAGAATGAAAAAGATAATCCCATAAGGACCAAACGGTAAGCCTGTCAGGAACGACTCGATTAATTCATCACCACCTAACTCACGAAGCACCAGAGCAAAACAGGTTGCACCGATAAAGATCGCAAAGATATAAGCGGTTGTATTAAGCGTGCCACCCATCACTTCTTTTAATACAGTAAAGTTGAATTTGCGGTTATAGATGGCCAACAGCGTTGCGCCAAGTGCGCCTACACCGGATGCTTCGGTTGGCGTTGCAAAGCCACCAAAAATTGAACCCAGTACTACGAAAATCAACAATACAGTCGGTAGCACCGCTTTGAGTACGTTCAAGACGATTGTCAGATCAACCGGTTTAGCATCGGCAGGTACCGGCGCGGCTTCAGGTTTAACAAGGCCATAAATCAAGATATAGACGATATACATAGCGCCTAGCATTAAGCCCGGGAATACCGCCCCCATAAACAGATCGCCGACCGACAAGCCCAACTGATCCGCCATAATAACCAGCATAATACTGGGTGGGATTAGAATACCTAAGGTCCCCGCGGATGCGATGGTACCTAGTGCTAATGGCATAGCATACCCTTGCTTGGTCATCGACGGCAGAGACATAACCGCTAGCAGAACAACGGATGCGCCGATAATGCCGGTGGATGCGGCCAAGATAATACCGATAGCCGTAACGGTTACCGCTAAACCACCGCGCACGCGTCCGAAGAGTTCTTGCATCGAGTGCATGAGCTTTTCGGCAACGCCGGACTTATCCAGCATAATGCCCATAAAGATGAACATGGGTAGGGCAACCAGAATCCAGTTGTCCATAATTTTCCACAGGCGGTTAACAACCAACCCTAGCGTCGTGTAATCGAGGCCTGTAATCGTATTGAAATAGGTATCAGAGAATTGACCGATAAAGGCAAAGATGATGCCGATACCACCCAATACCCAAGCGACAGGTATACCGGTAAAAAGTAGCGCGATGAACGATAGGAACATCGCAATGACCATAATTTCATTGGCGTCCATGATTATTCTCCGCGTAAAAGTAAAACAGTGTCACGATAAAGGCGGGATAAAACAGCCAGCCCTAACAGTGCAAAAGAAACAGGAATGACCCCCTTGATAATCCAACGGAACGGTAATCCAGAAGGGGAGTCAGAACTCTCGTTGATACGATAAGAGTCCATAAAAAAGTCGATACTGTGCATAAAAACAATGGCGATAAAAGGCAAAACCAACGTGAGAATGCCAATGATTTCGATTATGTGCTTAGTTCGTGCACGAAAGTGTGTATAAAACAGATCGACGCGAATGTGGGAATTGGTCGTCTGTGCATAGGACAAACCAAACATGACCCCAACAGCGTACAAGTGCCACTGAAGCTCCTCAAAAATGATAAGGCCACTAGAGAAGCCTTTTCTAAGTACAACCTGCAAAATGATTACCAGAACCAGCAGGACATAGCACCAAGCTACTGACATACCGATACGCTGGATAAAGCGATCGATCTTATCGGCCAAAGGTACTGAGGGGAGGGTGTCGTTCTCAGTCACTGGAAGCTACCTACGTCGATTATTGTTATAGAAAATACAGAAAAGGCAAGCAGCTATACTGCCTGCCTTGAGTCGAGCGAGAATTAACGGCTACGTGGCAGGAATGCGTTAGATTCCCATAGATCGTAACCTTCACGGAACGTGCTCAGATCGTCCCATACCTTTTTGAAGAACGGATCAGCCGCTGATTTCTCAGATGCAACTTCATTCCACTTCTGCTCAAAGGTTTTCAGCATTGTGTCGTTCCAGTAACGGATCTCTACACCCTGCTCTTTAGCTTTAGCCATCACAGGGAACTGCATTGCTTCACCTTCAGCAATCGCATTCGTCATAGAGGCTTTACAAGTGTTTTCAACGGTAGCTTGTTGGCCTTTAGACATTTTACCCCAAGCATCTTTGTTAACGAGAAGCTCGAAGATAGTTGCCTGCTGATGCCAGCCAGGGAAGTAGTTGTACTTAACAATTTTATGGAAACCTAAGCGCTGGTCGATCGCAGGCTGAGAGAACTCAGACGCATCAATCGCGCCTTTCTCAAGTGCACCAAAGATTTCACCGCCGGGTAGCTGAGACGTTGATACACCCAATTTTTCCATGACAGACGCGCCAAGACCGAAGAAGCGCATATTCAGGCCTTGCAGATCTTCAGGCTTCTCGATTGGTTTTTTGAACCAGCCAGATGTTTCAGGAGAGATGATGGCACAGGGGATAACCTTTACGTTATAACCGCCGTTGTCATACATCTCTTGATAAAGCTTAAGCCCGTTACCGTAGTACATCCATGCCATATACTCGCCCGCTTCAGGGCCAAAAGGTACGGCAGAGAAAAGTGCAGCTGCTGGCATTTTACCTTGCCAGTAACCTGCTGTTGCATAACCTGAGTTAACCTTACCAGAAGAAACCGCATCCAAAATCTCAGGAGGGCTCACGAGCTTGCCTGGCTCATAAATTTTCATTTTGATTGTGCCATCACTGACGAGATTCAACTGCTCTGAAACCCAAACAATGGGTGTGCCTAGTGCAGGAAGGTGCGAGCCAAAGGCGATAGGTGTTTTTAGCAAGATCTTATCTGCAGCTTGAGCGGGAGCCAGTGTAGCGGCAGCAGCTGCCAGAACAGCGGTAGAGATCACAGACTTAGTGAACTTTTTCATGTCTCATCCTCAATGACGTTATTTATTTTTCTAGTGGTCTATTAACCATATTGCATGTCAAAAAACATGTCATTAAATAATCAATGTGATGCTTCTTGTAATATTGGTCATACCAATTTACCATGCGATAGGTTCTACTGTATTTTTTTTGAGCAGGGGTTGTCAATCCTTTTTTGAAATCCAAATATATATTGGAATTTGTGCGAATAAGCGCTAGTTTCAAATATAAGATTTGAGCGCTTAATTGGTCTTACCAGTTATTGCACCTGCACAAAAAAGTGAATAGTGAATAATTTGTTACTACTTATCCTAGTGCAGATTCGCCAAAAGGCGAGTATTTGAACAGGCGAATGCAACTCGGGGTTTCGCGTGTTGCGGAAGTGTTTAGTCAGTGTGGAAAAACGGATGGCATATCAGCGGGTTAAGCAACCAAAAATTTCGGATGTAATTGTAGAGCGTATGGAAGAGATGATCCTTGAAGGGACATTAAAGCCTGGCCAAAAATTACCCCCAGAGCGCGAACTGGCAAAACAGTTTGAAGTGTCGCGCCCATCACTGCGTGAGGCTGTGCAAAAGTTAGCCGCTAAAGGCTTGCTGGTGAGCAAGCAAGGAGGGGGTACTTACGTTTCTGATGATTTAGGTGGCTCTTTTATGGACCCCTTACTTGAGCTATTTAAAACCCATCCTGAAGCGCAATATGATTTGTTGGAGTTTCGTCATGCATTGGAAGGTGTGACGGCCTATTATGCCGCTCTTCGCAGTACGCCTGCCGATAAAGAAGCGATTAAAGCAAGCTATGAGCTGTTGCAAAGCTTCCATGAAAATAAAGAGTTTGAGAAAGAGGTCGCAGCGGATGTGGACTTCCACCTCACGATAGCGGCTTCAACGCACAACATGGTATTACTGCATATGATGCGAGCATTGTTTAGTTTACTGCGCCAGCATATTGGAGATAACTTACAAAATATCTACCCAAAGCCTGGATACAGGCAAAAAATTCACGATCAGCACTACAAACTAATGGAAGCCATTTTTTCGGGCGAGCCGGATAGAGCACAAAAAGCCGCACATGATCATTTGGCCTATGTAGAAGAGGCGCTGTTAGAGCAGGGGCGTGAAAATACACGTATTGAACGAGCGCTGCGCCGTTCAGGCAATAGTGTTATATAGGTGGCGCCTTGAGATTAGAATGTGTATAAAAACTACAAAAATGAAATAAACCTAGCGCCATGCAAGAAGTATATAGGGCTCATATAGACAGATTTTGTAGATTCTTGTAGTATTACTACAAAATAACAAGAAAGAGGAAATTGCTGCAAAGCAGCATAAACCCTCGCATAACAAAGGTTCAGGCCAAAAAGTCAGGAAACTGAACCATCCAAACTAAGGGATGATTGCTAAAATAGCATACGTGGAGAAGGCAACGTGCAAGATCAAATAATAGATGACATCGATCCAATCGAAACGAAAGAGTGGCTAGACGCGCTAGAATCAGTCGCAAAGAATGATGGAGACGAGCGTGCGCGCTACTTACTAACACAACTGGGCCGAAAAGCATCCGACATCGGTGTCGGCCATAGCGCTACACTAACAACGCCTTACCGAAACACAATTTCTCCAAAAGATCAGGCGCAAATGCCAGGTGATCTGTTCATGGAACGCCGTATTCGCTCATTCATTCGTTGGAATGCAATGGCGATGGTTATGCGTGCAAACGACAACAAAGATGGACTGGGCGGACACATCTCCTCCTTCTCCTCATCAGCCACACTGTACGATATTGGCTTTAACTATTTCTTCCGTGGTAATGAAGGCGAGCAAGACGCCGATATGGTGTTTTTCCAAGGTCATATTTCACCGGGTATCTATGCGCGTGCATACCTCGAAGGCCGCTTAACCGAAGAGCAGCTAGATAACTTCCGTCGTGAAGTAGATGGCAACGGCCTTTCTTCATACCCGCACCCTTGGTTGATGCCGGATTTCTGGCAGTTCCCAACGGTATCTATGGGTCTAGGCCCGATTCAAGCGATCTATCAAGCGCACGTCATGCGTTATCTTTCGGCGCGTAGCTTGATCAACCGTGGTGACCGTAAAGTATGGGCATTCTTGGGTGACGGCGAGTGTGACGAGCCAGAATCGCTAGGTGCAATTGCACTGGCAGGTCGCGAACAGCTAGAAAACCTTGTCTTCGTTATTAACTGTAACCTACAGCGTCTTGATGGCCCTGTGCGTGGTAACGGTAAAATTGTACAAGAGCTTGAAGGCGTATTCCGCGGTGCTGGCTGGAATGTTATCAAATGTTTGTGGGGTCGCCATTGGGATCCACTGTTTGAAAAAGATGAGCACGGCCTGCTGCAGAAGCGTATGGATGAAGTGTGCGACGGCGAGCTGCAAAACTGCAAAGCCAATGGCGGTGCATACACTCGTGAGCATTTCTTCGGTAAATACCCAGAACTGCTAGAGATGGTAAAAGATCTGTCGGATGACGAGATCATGAAACTTAACCGTGGCGGCCACGATCCTTATAAGGTTTATGCAGCGTATGCAGCGGCAATGAACCACAAAGGCCAGCCTACTGTGATTCTGGCACAGACTGTTAAAGGTTACGGTACAGGTAAATCGGGCGAAGCGAAAAACGATACCCACTCAATGAAAAAAGTAGCGATGGATGATCTGAAAGATTTCCGTGATCGCTTCAACATCCCGCTCGCTGATGATCAGCTTAAAGAAGTACCTTATTATCGCCCTTCTCCAGATTCACCGGAGATGAAGTACATGTTTGAGCGTCGCGCCAAGCTAGGTGGGTTCTACCCAAGCCGTCGCAGCGAAGTGCAAACACTAGAAACCCCCGCGTTAGACGTTTTCTCCGGAAACTTAAAAGGCAGCGGTGAGCGTGAGCTGTCCACACAAATGTCACTTAACCGTGTACTCAATACCTTGGTTAAAGACAAAAACATTGGTGAGCGCATCGTTCCTATCATTCCAGACGAAGCACGTACTTTCGGTATGGAAGGGATGTTCCGCCAGTTAGGAATCTATACATCAGAAGGTCAACGTTATGTACCTCATGACAGCGACCAGATCATGTTCTACAAAGAATCTAAAACCGGCCAGATTCTCGAAGAAGGCATTAACGAAGCAGGTGCAACGTCGGCGTGGATTGCGTGTGCAACCTCCTACGCAAACAACAACTGCCCAATGATTCCGTTCTACATCTTCTACTCTATGTTCGGCTTCCAGCGTGTTATGGACCTGATCTGGGCAGCGGGCGATATGCAAGCGCGTGGATTCCTGATCGGTGCAACCGCAGGCCGTACTACACTGAACGGTGAAGGCTTGCAGCATCAGGATGGCCACAGCCACTTGATGGCTCAGATGGTACCAAACTGCGTATCCTACGACCCAACTTATGGTTACGAGTTAACCGTGATCGTCCAAGACGGTATCGAACGTATGTACGGAAAAGGTGAAAACCGTTTCTACTACATCACAACCATGAACGAAAACTACTCGCACCCAGATATGCCAGCTGGTGCTGAAGAAGGCATCATCAAAGGTATGTATCTGCTCGAAGAGGGCAAAGATGCCGAGCTGAAAGTTCAGCTTATGGGTTGCGGTACTATCTTACGTGAAGTGCGTGAAGCGGCTGTGATTCTGCGTACCGAATTCGGAATCGAAGCGGACGTCTGGAGCACTACCTCTATCAACGAACTGCGCCGTGATGCTATGGCAGCAGAGCGTCATAATCTGCTACACCCAGAAGCAGAGCCAAAACTGGCGTATGTCACCGAGTGCCTAAAAGACCGCCAAGGTCCTGTGGTTGCATCAACTGACTACATGCGCCTCTATGCTGATCAACTGCGTGAATATATCCCGCAGCGTTATAAAGTGTTGGGTACAGATGGTTATGGTCGCTCTGATACACGCCAGAAACTGCGTGAATTCTTCGAAGTGAACCGCTACTACGTGGTACTGGCAGCACTTAAAGCGCTACAGGAAGAGGGCAAGGTTGAAGCAGCAGTCGTCGCTAAAGCCATGAAGAAGTTCAACATCAATCCGGATAAACCGGCACCGTGGACTGTTTAAGTCTGACTTGAACTTAATGGCGAATAACGAATAGAGGACATTATCGTGAGTACAATCACAATTACCGTTCCAGACTTAAGCGGCGCAGATGACGTAGATGTTATTGAAGTCTTGGTTAAACCCGGCGATGTCATCGCAGAAGGGGATAGCCTGATCGCTCTGGAAACCGACAAAGCATCCATGGAAGTACCGGCTGACAAAAGCGGCACCGTGGTTGAAGTTATGATTAAAGAAGGCGACACCTGTAACGAAGGTGACGTGATTCTAACGCTCGCAGCAGAAGGTAGCGCTACACCAAGCCCTGCCGCAGACGTTGCCGAGGCACCTGCTCCAGCTCCAGTAGCTGAGCCTGCACCAGCACCGGTTGCGGCAGCACCCGCTGCATCCAGCGTAGAGCAAGTGGTCGTACCGGATCTGAGTGGCGCAACGGATGTTGATGTCATTGAAGTCATGGTTAAACCCGGCGATATGATCGCAGAAGGTGACAGCCTGATCGCGCTAGAGACAGATAAAGCATCCATGGAAGTGCCTTCTCCTATGGCTGGCAAAGTTGTCGAAGTGAAAATTGCCGAAGGCAGTACCTGTAATGAAGGCGACCTTTTACTACTACTAGAAGTAGGTGGTGGATCGGCTGCAGCAGCACCCGCCGTTGAAGCGGCTCCTGCGCCTGCATCATCGCCTGCGCCAGCACCGGCAGCTGCGCCAGTTGCAGGTGGTGTAGAAGATGTGCTTGTGCCAGACCTCAGTGGTGCAACCGATGTTGATGTCATCGAAGTGATGGTCAAACCCGGTGATGTGATCGCAGAAGGCGATAGCCTGATCGCACTAGAAACCGATAAAGCCTCTATGGAAGTGCCAGCCCCTAAAGGCGGTACGGTCAAAGAGGTAAAAATTACGGAAGGCAGCACCTGTAACGAAGGTGACGTGATCCTTGTACTGGAAGTAGCGGGCAGTGCGCCTGTGGCTGTACCAGCGCCAGCAGCGGCTCCATCAGCACCGGCAGCTTCTGCTCCGGCAGCGGCTACACCTGCACCAGCGCCAGCTAAAGCGGCACCTGCCAGCAGCTTGAGCCAAGCTGATCTGGATAAGAAAAATCGTTCAGCTCATGCAGGCCCAGCGGTACGTGCTATTGCTCGTGAGTTTGGTGTAGAGCTATCTGAAGTGGCCGGCACAGGCCGTAAAGGTCGTATCTTAAAAGAAGATGTACAGAACTACGTTAAAAACGCCCTTAAGACGCTGAAAGAGAAACCAGCGGCGGGTGGCGTAACCAGTGGTTCGGGTATCCCAGCGATACCTGAAGTGGATTTCAGCAAGTTTGGTGAAGTTGAAGTTGAAAAACTCAGCAAAATCGCCAAAGTGACCCGCGATAATATGGCGCGTTGCTGGTTGAATATCCCGCACGTTACCCAATTTGATGAAGCCGACATTACGGATCTTGAATCCTTCCGTAAAGAGATGAAAGAAGAAGCAGCTAAGGCGGGCGTCAAGCTTACGCCGCTGCCATTCATGATCAAAGCAGTAGCCAAAGCGTTAGCGGCTAATCCGAAATTCAACGCTTCATTGCATGCAGATGGCGAGCATATTGTTTACAAAAAATACATCAACATCGGTTTGGCGGTCGACACGCCAAATGGTTTGATGGTGCCTGTGATCAAAGATGCGGATAAAAAATCCGTCTACGAGCTGTCGTTAGAGGCCAATGAATTGGCGGGTAAAGCTAAAGATCGCAAGCTCAAACCCAATGAAATGCAGGGCGCGTGCTTCACGATCTCTAGCTTGGGCGGTATTGGTGGTACAGGCTTTACGCCAATCGTTAATGCGCCAGAAGTGGGTATTTTGGGTGTGTCCAAGGCCGACATCAAACCACGCTGGAATGGCAAAGAGTTTGAACCGCGTATGATGTTGCCCCTGTGCTTATCGTACGATCACCGTGCAATAAACGGTGGTGATGCTGGCCGCTTCCTGACCTACCTCAACAGCTTGTTAAGCGATATCCGTCGCCTAATGCTGTAAGCGCGACGCCAGGTCGCACAAACTATTTTAAGCAAGTCCCTTGGCTCACGGGGTTCTGAAAAGAACCCCGTTTTTTATGCCTGTTAAACAGTGAGCATATACAAGTGACAGATAGCGCAGCGGTTTGCCTTGGTTTAGCGTTAGGTGATTTAACCTAGCTGTGTTTTTCGGGATGTGTGATAACTCGCAATCCAAGCGAGTGCTAACACCAGCATAAAGGTCGCGGCGTTGGAGGGGATTTGTAGGTTAAAATCGACGGTAGCATGCATCGCCATGGCGATCATCGACATAATGCAGCCAAACGAAACGCCACGCATAAGCGCATTTCTTCGCTTCCATTGTGCTTTGATGGCAACAGCAAAACTCAGGGCAGCAGCCAGCAGTAGCGGTATAAAACCGATCAGCCCACGTTCAGATAAAAACTCCAGATAATCGTTATGAGCGTGATCATAAAAGATACGAATATTGCTTTCACGATAGGCAGGAAAGGCGGTATAAAAAGTGCCAGCCCCGGTGCCCGTTAACAGATGTTGATCCAGCAGCTTTATACTGTAGCGGTTTACATCATCGCGGGTTTCTCGTTGGGTGGAGGTGTTTTCTAGCCGGTTCATCACCTTTTCAACACCAAAAAACGTACCCACGATAAAGATATCAATCACCAATAAGCTGCCCAGTAAGATAACCGTGGATCGAGTGGCGCGGCGGCTGAGTAATAACGCGATCACACCAGTAATCATCATAGCCGCAAAAAAAGAGGTATTACCCATACGTGAGTGAGTCAACACTAACCCGATCACCATGATAATCAAAGCAATGCGTAAACGCGCCTTCTCGCCCAATAGCGCCATCATCCAGCGGCGCAAGCGATTACGCCAGCTACCCGAGCGCTCCGTATGTAGCGTTGCGATCATGAGCCCCAGCCCCAGAGATAAACAGATCACCAAATAACCGGCTAAATGATTACGGTTAATAAAGGTGCCCGTTGCGACGCCGGTGTAGCTATCTTTGGGGATAAAGAAGCTATATTCCGTGCCGCCTAAGGTCATGACGCCACCGTAAATAGCCTGGGCGGTGCCGCTTAGTACCAAGGCGTACAACACCCATTTAATACGGCTACGCTGGTTGATTAGCAACAACGCCAGCGCGAACACTGCGATATAACTCCAGCCAAGTATCCACTGATGGAGTGTGGCATGAGCATCCAGCGTATGGTTACTAATCCACTGATAACCTACCCACAAATTAGACGCGACCAATAAGCCAAGCACGGGCAGCGCTTTTTTAAAAACCGGTGTCACTTCAACACGGCCACGCAAAAGCAACCAGCACCAGCCGCCAAGTAACAGGGCAGAAAAGATGATTAATAAAGAGGATGACCAAGGGCGATTGCTGCCAAGGGGTAAAGGAATCCACACTAAAAAGGCAATAAAACAATAAAACAGCGTTTTATCGGCAGGGATGTATCTATCCATGAAAGCAACAGCTCACAAAAGGCACTAAAAGAAAAAGGCCAACGATAAACGTCAGCCTCTTATGTAAAACGACTCAGCAGAGCTAGCTAACGATCAGCTAGGGCTGCCTGTTCCACCACCGCCACCGCCAGCGTTAGAGCCAAACGGAGGAGGAGTCACAGCACGGCCAGTTTGCCCAGGAGCAATACCTAAGCCCTGACCTTGGCCTTGAGCGTTACCGGCAGCGGTTGCTTCTTGTAGCTGAGTAGGGTCTTGCCCCGCCTCGATAGCAGATGCTAGCAAGTCTGCTTCAGAAACACCTTTTTTCTGCATAGCAGAATAGATCGCCGCTGCTTGGCCACCTGCACACTGCATAGCAGATGTGACAACAACATTAGGAGCCAAACCCTGATCTAATGCAAATGACGCAAGATCGGCGGCATTATCTGCATCCAAAGTAACCGCTGTGCAAAGCGCAGGGCCACCTAGATCAGCACGTAAGCTAATAACGCTGCCCAGAGTAGACTGTACAGCCCCACCCGCAGCGATAGCGTTTTCAAAAATAGTCTGCATGGGTTGGCCAGACTCAATATCTGCGGGGATATCCGCAAAGGCAGAGTACAACGGGAACATCCCTGCCACAACACCAATGATAAGATGGCGCATTTACATGCTCCTTGCTTGTAGAAAATGTAACCAGATAGTACCAGAGCAACAAACGCACGTGCAATATAAAAGCAACAATAAATTGATTAAATGTTGCACAACGCCGACAGGGTGGCTTAAAATAACTTCGCAATGCAGCAAAGGGCGATGGATATACACACGCTGCAGTTTATCAAGGGTTAGGCAGATGGAATTACACACAGCGCATCAGGCAGCATCTGCCTTTCCGTCTCGTCGCAGGCGGCTACTAAAAAATCACGAAAACCTCATGTTTTGGGTGCAAATTATCGCCGATATAGGCGCGGCACTCCTACTATTACTCCTGCTTACCTACCTTAAGACCGACACACTCCCCATGCAGTACCGCTTTTTGGGGGTGATTGTGGTTATCAGTATGTTTGGTATCTACACCGCCCGTGGCGTATATCGACAATCCGCCAGTTACTGGCGCACCGCGTTACGTATAGCCATGGCGTGGGGTGCCTGTTTGGTATTGTGGTTGGTTTTAGGGTTTGTGACCAAAACCACCGACTTATTCTCCCGCGAGGTGCTACTGATCTGGGCGCCCAGTGTGCTATTGGTGCAGCTACTCAACTCCATAACGCTGGCTTACCTTAACCGGCAGTATAAAGCCCGCTATGCGAAGCCGATCCCAACACTGGTAATAGGCCAAAGCAACATAGCCCATCATCTGATAAAAAGCCTAAACAGTAACAGCTGGCTAAGGGATCGTGTTGTGGGCATCGTACAAAGTTATGAAGACACACTAGATAGCACCCACCCCACGAATGAAAAAAGCAGCTTGCCGCTACTGGGTAATATCGCCTCCTTGCGGAGCATTATCAAAGAGCACAACATCAAGCGTATCTATATTGCATTGCCGTTAAGCGAATCCGAACAGATTGAAGGGCTGCATATCGATCTGTTAGATCAAAATGTCGATGTAATCTGGGCACCGGATATCTTCGCCATGAACCTGCTCAACCACTCCGTACGAGAAGTCGCCGGTGTACCGCTGATCTCCCTAAATGAAAGCCCGCTAACAGCATCGCGGGTGCCCATGATCCTGAAAAATGCGATGGATAAAAGCTGCGCCACCCTTGGCCTGATAGCGCTAGCCCCGCTGTTTTTAGTGATTGGCATCTTGATTAAGCGATCATCCCCTGGCCCTGTTTTCTACAAGCAAGACCGTACCGGCTTTGATGGACAAATCTTTAAAGTGTATAAGTTCCGAAGTATGAAACTGCACGACGATGCCGAGGTGGTACAACAAGCCACCAAAGAAGACCCGCGCATCACCAAAATAGGCAAGTTTATACGCCGCACCTCCATCGACGAGCTGCCGCAACTGATAAACGTGCTCAATGGCACCATGTCGTTAGTTGGGCCGCGCCCCCATGCGGTATCCCACAACAACTACTACAGCGACAAAATTGATGCCTACCTTGCCCGACACCGTATCAAACCCGGCATCACCGGGTTGGCACAGATCAGTGGATTCAGGGGGGAGACAGAAACCCTCGATAAAATGGAACGGCGGGTAGAGTATGATTTGGCGTATATCAACAACTGGTCGTTGGCGTTGGATGTAAAGATACTGATTAAAACGCCGGTTAGTTTGTTATCTAAAGATATTTATTGAATGGTGATTTGATTGGATATTTCTGTTTGTGTGTGCACATATAGGCGTGAACACTTGGCTATGACCTTAAAAACGATAGAACAGCAGGTACATCCCGAAAATTGGAATGTTGAAATAGTAATAGTAGATAATGACTCAGGCGGTTATGGGAAAGAAATAGTAGATAATTTTATGTCTACTACCAATAAAACTGTTAAATATTTTATAGAGCCTGAAAAAAATATATCTGTTGCGAGAAATAGATTGATAGAAATGGCTGAAGGTGAGTTCATCGTTTTCATTGATGACGATGAATGTGCTGACCCTAATTGGTTAAGAGCTCTGTATGAGTGCTCGCTTAAATACAACGCAGATGTTGTATTTGGTAAGGTTATTGCTAGGTATCCAGATACAACACCAGAGTGGATAGTGAAAGGCCGTTTTTTTGATCGTAAATACAAAGAAACCGGAACGTTGTGTAAATCAGGTGGGACAGGAGCAACATTAGTTAAAGCTGATTGGCTCAAAGAAAAAGGTTATAAATTTGACTTGGATTACGGATTGACGGGAGGTGAGGATAGCCAACTTTTCTATCGTATGTATAAAAATAATGCAAAGATGGTCTGGTGTAACGAGGCTTTCGCTGAAGAGTTGATTGAGTTGAAAAGGCTTAATAAGGAATATTTAATTAGAAGAGCTATAAGAGTAGGGGAAACTTTTGTGCGGTATAGGTTTTCTGGCGAAGATTCTAGGCTTTATGAAAAAACTTTTTTTCTTTTTTATATGGGACTTAAACTGATTTTTTATTATTCCATGTACTTGTCTTCGTTTTATAAGGGAGAGGAAGATAAGTTTAAAAATATTCTGTCTTGTTGTGATGCTATCGGTAAGATTCGCTCTCTGATTGGTATTAGAAAAATAGATATTTATGGTGATTAGCTTGGGTGTGTATGAAATAAAAAGGATGAATTTTTATTGTAAGTTGAGGAGTTTTTTCTTTGTCTTAATGATTTGCTATGTTGCTGGCCTGTTTAGTTTTGATATAGGTGAGCGTGTTGGATTCATGGATGTTGACTTGTTAGGAAAGCTTGAGGATCAAGGAGGTAGTAGCTTCTTTCGTCAATTTTTAATTATTATGTTCTTTTTTTTATCAGTTTGGATGAAAAATTTATTTTATGGGAGTAGGAATGTTTTATTTGATCTCTTAAGTTTTTTAAAAGATAACTACTCTCTTATTTTTGTGTTGTTGCTTTTTTTAATATCAAGTGTATGGTCAGAGCATCCTGTTTATACAGTTAAAAGAACGTTTGTTCAGATTTTATTGGCTTTATCTCTGTGCTTTTTTGTGAAGTCTTATACATGTGTTGATGAGTTTATAGCTGATTTGAGGGTTTCTTCTCTAGTTATATTGTTTACTAACATACTGGTATTTGTTTTTTCTAATAGCTCTTCTGTTGATTTGAGCGGTGCTCTTGTTGGTGTTCATACAACAAAAAATACAGCTGGTATGATTTTTTCTGTTTTCTTTGGTCTTTATATCTATCTTATTTATGGGGGCAAAGATAAAAGAATATTAAATCTATTTGGTGCCGTTGCTTATGGTTTTATGTTGATTGCTACGTTGTCAAAAACAGCTATTGTATGTGCATATTTTTTTATTGTTCTTGGTTTTTATTCTAATTATTTGAAGGGTTCTATTTTAGTACTATTAGGTTTGATTTTTTGTCAGTGGCTTCTGGTGTTTTTAACTATACTGTTGAGGGATGATGCATCAAATCTATTGTTTGGGGTGTTTCTCTCAGGCGTAGATTTGACAGGTCGTATTGATATTTGGTCTCGACTTTTTTCAGTTGTGGTGGATAATTTTTGGTTTGGAGTTGGCTATGGTGCCTTTTGGTCGATAGGTGAGGTGCAGAGTGTACTAGAATCAAAGTTTGGTTTTTTTAATTTTCTTAATAGTGCACATAATGGTTATCTAGATATTCTTATTACTAATGGATTTGTTGGCTTGTTGTTTTTGTTTTTTTTCTTGTTCCACATGGCAAGTTATGTGATTAAAAAAGGTGGATTTTTCTCAATGTATATTTTTGGAGTGTCTTTGGTTTATAACTTTACAGAATCATCTTTCTTTCGTGATCTTCATTTTTTATGGATTATTTTTTTGTTGGTTTACTTTCTAGTTAGGAAAGGAGAGGTGAGAATATTAAGATGAAAGTGGCTATTATACATGACTGGTTGGTAGTTAACGGCGGGGCAGAAAAGGTTCTAGAACAAATTATAAGTATTTACCCGAAGGCTGATGTTTTTACACTTGTAGACTTTTTGCCAGAAGAAAACAGAGGATGGTTAAGTGGCATTAATGTATTTACATCTTTTATACAGAAAATGCCATTTGCAAAGAGAAAATATAGAAACTACTTTCCTTTATTTCCAGTAGCTATAGAGCAGTTTGATTTATCTGGATATGATTTGGTTATTAGCTCAAGCTACTCCGTAGCAAAAGGAGTTATTACAGGGCCCGATCAAAAGCATATAACATACTGTCATTCGCCTGCCCGATATGCATGGGATCTACAAGCTCAGTATTTACGGGAAGCCGGTATAGAAAAGGGAGTTAAGTCAATACTGGCACGCTATTTTTTACACCGTTTTCGTATCTGGGATGTTCGTACCATTTATGGAGTTGACAAATATATAGCGAATTCCGAATTTATAAAAAAGAGGATTAAAAAATGTTATGGAAGAGATGCCTTGATAGTTTACCCTCCTGTTGATATAGATAGGTTTTGTATAAAGGAGGAAAAAGATGAATATTATTTGACTGCTTCTCGCATGGTTCCATACAAACGTATGGACTTAATTGTTGAAGCTTACAGCCAAATGCCAGATAAAAAACTTAAAGTTATTGGTGATGGGCCTGAAATGGAAAAAATTAGGGTTTTGGCGAATGATAATATTGAAATATTAGGCTATCAAAACGATCAAGTATTAATAGATATGATGAGATCTGCTAAAGCGTTTGTTTTTGCTGCTGAAGAGGATTTTGGGATTGTTCCGGTTGAAGCGCAAGCATGTGGAACACCTGTAATAGCATATGGAAAAGGTGGTGCACTTGAAACAATACAAGAAGGTGTTAGTGGTATATTTTTTGAAGAACAAACAGTAGAGTCTATATGTAAAGCGGTACATGATTTTGAAAACCGCAAAGGAGAATTCTGCCCAAAATTGATAAGAAAAAATGCAGAAAAATTCTCAAATGAGGGTTTCAGAGCAAGGCTTTGTGAGATTATAGATGGCGTTATTAATGAAAAATAAGATATTGCATATCCATTCAGACTTTCCCGATGGACGATCATCTTATCCATCCACAAAGGCTGTTTCTAATCTTATAGATAATTCTAGTGAATATGACCACTATGTTATCTCAATTAACCGAACATCGAATCCCTTTAAGGTTTCAGTGAGTGAATTTGAGTATGGGATCTCAGTGGTCTACTGGTGTATCCCTATAGGTTACCTATATCGAGTAGGAATGCAGTTGCTCTGTTATATTCTTAAAAGAAAGCTGTATTCAATTGATTTCAATTTGATACATGCCCATAAGCTGACCACAGAGGGGATAGTTGCATTATATCTCTCAAGAGAAAGAAGGGTACCATACGTTGTATCCGTTAGAGGAGGTACTGATTTAAAAAATATAGCACAACATAAAAGTATGAGAAATATGTTTACGGATATTTATTCTAACTCATCATTTATATTTTGGGTTAGTCCGTGGGCTAAGGCTAAAGTTAAGAAGCTTTTGTCTGTTGGAAATGTATCTTCTGTAAACTTTCCAAACCCTTGTGATTTTAATGGTTATCAGTGCCTGGAAAATAAGGTAAGTGATTTTTATACTGTGTTAAGTTTTCACCAATATAAGCGGAAAGGGATAATCGGTATCATTAAAGCGATTAATTTACTTGTTAAAAAAGGTTTGCCGGTAGTGTTGCACATCTATGGAACCGGAGATGAAAAAGTAGTAAATCATATTCGTAGTTTTGTTATAAAATGTAATCTTGAGGAGCATGTAGTATTCAAAGGTCAAGTGAATCATGCTGTTTTAATGAAAGAAATCCCTTATTATACAGGACTAGTGTCGCCAGCGACTAATGAGACGTTCGGGATGGCGTATATAGAAGCATTATCTAGTGGTGTTCCTGTAATTGCGCATTCCAAAACTGGCATAGACGGCTACTTTTTAGGACCTTATGCGCAATTTCTCAGTTCACAATGTCATATAGAAATCGCTAACGCTATGGAAGTTATTTTAGAGAATAAGCAACAGATCAAAGCAGCTCTAATAGAGCTGCAAGCTTCTGGAGGGTTGTCTAAATTTACATTAAGTAATGTTGTTTCTACATATGAGTCCACATTAAAGGAGGTTTTAAATGCATAAGATAAAACTTCTGTTATATTATGGCTTTCTAACTCATTTGCCTTCGCACCGCTTTAGCAGACTGTCGTCTAATATCAGGTGTTGGTTTTTTGAAAAGATTTTAAAGATAAAAGAGCCTGATGGTAACTTGTCTATGATAAGTAAAAATGTGTATATAGCTGATGGACGTAGATTGTATATAGGTAGTGGCTGTAGAATAAACGAAAATACATATATCGAATCAGCTATGATTGGTAAGGATGTGTTAATTGCGCCAGGTGTTTGTTTATTAAGTAGAATGCATTCATATGCCAGAATCGATATACCAATTTCCTTACAAGGTTATGAAGAAGAAAAACCAATTAAGATCTGTGACGATGTATGGTTAGGCAGGAATGTCGTAGTTCTGCCGGGTGTGACGATAGGTAAAGGCGCAATAGTTGCAGCTTGTGCTGTAGTAACTAAGGATGTAGATGATTATGCAATTGTCGGTGGAGTGCCTGCTGAATTAATAAAGTATCGTAATAGTGAGGTACAATAATGAAGCCCATTTTAACCGTTGTTAATGCCGGGGGGCATTTGACTCAAGCAATGTGCATAATGTCCGTTATTGAGGAGTTTCATTTAGTTACATCAGTGAATTTGGATATCGACCTTGGTGCGAAAAGCGTTACTATTATCAAAAGTACCCAGTTTGGTTTTCTTCGACATTTTATAAATATTTTTAAAGCTTTTTTAATTATCTATAAGGTTCGTCCAGAAGCCATATTTAGCACGGGCGGCCCAATTTGTATTCCATTCTCGATTGCAGCAAAAGTTCTTGGTATAAAATTTATATACTTAGATACTTTGTCTAGAGTAGAGGATTTATCTAATACTGCTAAGTTCCTTCATAAATATAACCTTGCATCAGAGATATACTGTCAATGGCAGAATGTTGCAAATAAATACAATGAGATTGAATATCGTGGGAAAACTTTCAATATATGTGACGACGGGAACATGTCACTTTAATTTCGACCGTATGTTAGAGCAAGTTGATCGATGCTTGTGTCTTCTTGAATATGAAATCAGTGTGACTCTTCAGTATGGATACTCAAAGTGCATAAATATGCGTGGATTGACTGAACGCAGTGCTTTCTACTCAAGGTCTATTTCAGAGGGTTTTTATATGGAGTCAGATCTTATTTTTAGCCATTGTGGAATAGGAAGTATCCATAATTCACTAAAGCATAATCGTCCAACAGTATTGATTCCGAGGTACAAAAAATATAATGAGTTTAGTGACGACCATCAGCTTCAAATTGCTAGTGAGATAGAAGGTAATGCGCTTATATATATGTTAAAAGATACAGCGATTAACCAAGAGTCTTTTATTGATTTCGTTGATAAGTCAATTTTAGTTCCTAAAAAAAATATAGACTTGACCAATTTTTCATTGGCAAACTTCATAAAACAGCGATTGTATACTGATGAATAGTAAAATAAATAAAGTTGTTATTTGTGGTGTGCCGGGCTCGGATAATTTGGGTGATAGAGTTATAGCTGATTGCTTAAGTAAATTCATAGAAAACGAACTACATGCTAGACCTATAGTCTGCGATATCAGTTATAGAGATGTCTTAGGAAAAAAATCATTTAAAAGCAAAAGGTTTTCATACTTTCATAGACTCCCTTATTTATTGAGGATAACAATGGTTGTTATCTTTTTTTATCTTAAAAATATTTTTAAAGGTCGAAAATATCTGAAAGATAGATTTGAAGGTGCTGATTTGATTTTAGTTGGTGGTGGCCAATTAATCAGTGATGTGGACCTTAATTTTCCACTTAAATTGTATTTTGTAGTAAAGTTTGCAGAAGAATTAGGTATACCGGTTAGATTTATCTCTGTTGGTGTTTCAAGTAAATGGAGTAAGATCGGTCTGTATATTATGAAACGTGTTTTGATGTCACCTGTCGTATCTGATATATCAGTTAGAGACTATTTGTCGCTTAAGAATTTAAATAGTTTTTTTGGGGAAATTAGTTCAGTGGTCTTGCCTGATCCGGCGCTACTGTGTCCTTTTGTCTATCCTGTTTTTCATAATAGCCATAATAGTAGAAAGAAAATTGGATTAGGTCTGGCTAGTGTTAGTGCTTTGAATTATTCGGCTGATTTGAAAAATGGAGAAGAAGATAATACGGTTTATAACGTTCTTGAATTGATTCAAATCTTTAATTCACTTGGTTTTGATGTTGAGTTGTTTACAAATGGAGCATATGAAGATGAATTATATTTAGATGATATTGTTGTACCATTTTTGAAAAATACATCCATTAGTTTTACTCGTGCACCTCACATGGTTACTGCATTTGACTTGGTGAATTATATTGCAAGTCTTGATCTAGTAATCGCATATAGGCTGCATGCGAATATAATAGCTTCTAGTTTTGGCATACCTCATTATGCTGTAAATTGGGATAGAAAAGTGGAAGCGTTTTTCAGCATGCAGGGTCGTCATGGTTTTGTCTTTCCTTCTATGAGAGCGCTCGTTGATTCACAGGAAATTATTTTATCTAATCAATTGTTTTCTAACGTTTTGTCTTGTGATTCTGTGCTTCAAGAATATCTTGACTTTTTTGTTAATAGGTAAATTAGATGATTGGTAGGGATCTTAAGAAGGCAATAACACAGAGCCTGATGGGAAAATATATTGTATATGTTATTCAGCTATTATCTATTTCAATCCTAGCTCGCTTGTTTACTCCCGAAGAGTTTGGTTTCATCGCTTCTGTACAGGTCTTTATACTTTTCTTTCAAATGTTATCTACTTCTGGCTTAGCCCCCGCGGTTATTTACCAAAACTATCTAAGTCCTACTGATAGGAATGGTATTTTTTCTTTTACAGTAATTTTAGGTTCAATTCTTGTTGTAGTTTTTTTATCTTGTGCGCCATTAATACATATGTGGTTTGGTTATAATGAAGATCTATATGTTTTTTACTTATTGGCTCTAGCTGTTTTGTTCTCTGCTATGTCTATGCTACCTTTGGCAGCTTTGCAGAAGGATGCAAAGTTTTTAATAATTTCTAGATGTGAGCTGTTTTCTGAGCTAATTTCACTTTTAATTTGTTTTTTAATTTTTCCTTATTTTGAGAGTATGTTGGCTTTGTCGATTAAGTTTTTGATGGTTCCTGTTTTTCGCTTTGTTTTTTATTTTATTTATTCTAGTAAGTCTACTATCGGGCGACCGAAATTCGGGAAGAGTATTTCCTCAGTGTTACCTTTATTACCTTTTGCTAGGTATCAGCTTGGTTTTAATATTGTTAATTTCTTTTCAAGAAATTTAGATACTATTCTCGTTGCAAAATACTTTGGTGTTGCATCACTAGGCTTTTATGAAAAAACTTATCAACTAATGCGTTACCCTCTTCAATTATTCACCTTTTCCATCACACCTGCATTGCAGCCCATACTAACAAAGTATAGAGATAACCCATTATATGTGTGTGATCAATATTATAGACTTGCTTATAAACTTGCTTTTATTGGGTTATTCACATTCTTGGTATTCCTTTGGGGGAGTGAGGATATTATTTTTTTGTTATTCGGGGATCAATGGCTACCTGCTTCAGAATATCTCCGTATTCTATCTTTGACTATACCTTTGCAGATGGTATTAAGTTCCACAGGTGGTGTTTTTCAAGCTTTTGGTGCGACTAAAGATATGTTAATTTGTGGTGTTTTCTCAGCTTTTACAAATGTAATTGCTATCTCGTTAGGAATATATCATAACGACTTAAGTTATTTGTGTATTTATCTATGTATATCATTTTCTATGAACTTTATTCAGTGTTTTTATATTCTACATAGTAGGGTTTTTTCATTCGAGCGTGGTGTTTCACTTGTCTTGATTTCTCTCGTTATGCTGCCGTTTATAATATTTTACATAGGGGAGTATGGCTATAGTGGAGGTTATGTAGGCGGTTACTACTCTTCATTTCTGAATTTGGTATACTTTTCGTTTTTATCGGCTTTATTTGTTTCCATATTATATTTTTTCCTGCGCTTGAAGATTGATTTGTAGTCTAGTTTAAATTTTTTTCTGAACTAACACGTATGTTATAAACATTGAGGGTTAATTTGTGAAAATCGCTATTGCCGGTACCGGCTATGTTGGTTTATCCAATGCTATGTTGCTGGCGCAGCATAATGAAGTGGTCGCGGTGGATATTATCCCCGAAAAGGTCGCGATGCTTAACAACAAGCAATCGCCTATTGTTGATGCGGAGATCGAAGATTTTCTCGCCAACAAGCCGCTAAACTTTACCGCAACGTTGGATAAAGCACAGGCTTATCAAGCCGCTGATTATGTGATTATCGCAACGCCTACCGATTACGACCCCGATACCAACTACTTTAATACCCGCTCCGTTGAGTCGGTGATTAAGGATGTAATGACCATCAACCCTGATGCGATCATGGTAATTAAGTCTACTGTGCCTGTGGGTTATACGGCTCGTATTAAGCAGGAGTTAGGTTGCGATAATATTCTCTTCTCCCCTGAGTTTCTTCGTGAAGGGCGTGCGCTGTATGATAATTTGCATCCTTCGCGCATTATTGTGGGGGAGCGCAGCGAGCGTGCGCGTGTCTTTGCCGATCTTTTGGTGCAGGGGGCGGTTAAGCCAGATATTCCGGTGTTGTTTACCGATGCAACCGAGGCCGAGGCCGTTAAGCTGTTTTCTAACACCTATTTGGCGATGCGTGTGGCGTATTTTAATGAGCTAGATAGCTACGCCGAAACCCACGGGCTGGATACTCGCCAGATTATCCAAGGCGTTGGATTAGACCCTCGCATTGGTAACCATTATAACAATCCGTCGTTTGGTTACGGTGGTTATTGTTTACCCAAGGATACCAAACAGTTGCTGGCAAACTTCCAAGATGTGCCCAGTAACATGGTGCGTGCCATTGTAGATGCCAATACCACCCGTAAAGATTTTATTGCCGATTCGGTGATTCGTCGCCAACCTAAGGTGGTGGGTATCTACCGTTTGGTGATGAAGTCGGGCTCCGATAACTTTCGGGCATCGGCGATCCAGGGGATTATGAAGCGTATCAAAGCCAAAGGTATTGAGGTGATCGTGTATGAGCCGGTATTGGAGGAGGATAACTTCTTTAACTCCCGGGTCGAGCGCAATCTTGATCAATTTATGGCTGATGCCGATGTGATCATTGCTAACCGTCTCTCCCCAGAGCTAGAGGCCGTAGCAGATAAGGTGTACACCCGAGATCTGTTTGGCAGTGACTAACGGTTGTTAAATTCGTTAATGTTTTTCAAGGATAGAGGACCTTTGCATGATCCCTGTGATTCTTTCGGGCGGTTCGGGTACACGATTGTGGCCATTGTCACGGACGCAATTCCCTAAGCAGTTTTTGCCCCTTAATTCAGCGCAATCCATGCTGCAAGAAACGGTATCTCGCTTAGGCTCACTGCCGTCAGTGAGCATTATCTGTAATGAGGCGCATCGGTTTTTGGTCGCAGAGCAGATGCGCCAGTTAGGCCAGCGTTGTTCTATTTTCTTAGAGCCTGTAGGCCGTAATACAGCCCCTGCCATTGCACTATCAGCCTTGGATGCCGTAGCAAAAGGCCAAGGGGATGAGCCCCTGTTGGTGCTCTCGTCCGATCATGTGATTACCGAACACGTCGTGTTTTTACAGGCAGTAGCGCAGGCCGAATCGCTCGCTAAAGAGGGTTTTTTGGTCACTTTTGGCACGGTGCCCACTCAGCCCGAAACCGGTTATGGCTATATTCGTCGGGGTAGTTCGCAAGGTCCGGCTTTTACTGTGGCCGAGTTTGTAGAAAAGCCGAATCTCGCTACGGCTCAGGCCTATTTAGCAACGGGCGAGTATTATTGGAATAGCGGTATTTTTATGTTTACCGCTAACCGCTATCTTGAGGAGCTAAGCCGGTTTCGCCCAGATATTTTGCAAGCCTGCCAGCAAGCAATGGCCACCACAACGCCTGATCTGGATTTTATCCGCATCGATAAAACCGCCTTTGAAGCCTGCCCCGATGAGTCGATTGATTATGCGGTGATGGAAAAAACCGATAAAGCGGTAGTGATTCCGCTGGATGCCGGTTGGAGTGATGTGGGCAGCTGGTCGGCACTGTGGGAGATCAAGCCCAAAGATGAGGCGGGTAATGTGTTGCAGGGGGATGTTATCGCCGAAAACACTCGCAACTCGATGGTGATGGCGAATGAGCGGTTGGTAACCACTCTAGGGGTGGATGATCTAATTATTGTAGATACCAAAGATGCCCTGATGGTCGCGCACAAAGACAGCGTACAAGATGTAAAAAAACTCGTCGCAACGCTCAAATCCCAAGGCCGCCACGAACACTTGCAACACCGCGAAGTTTACCGCCCGTGGGGTAAATACGACTCTATCGATGCCGGTGAGCGTTATCAGGTAAAACGCATTACGGTTAAGCCTAATGCGAAGCTATCTCTGCAAAAACACCACCACCGTGCTGAGCATTGGGTGGTTGTTAAAGGCACAGCTCGCGTCACCTGCGGTGATAAGACTTTTCTTGTAACCGAAAACCAATCAACCTACATCCCGTTAGGTGAAGTGCATTGCCTCGAAAACCCCGGCAAAGTTGATCTGGAGCTAATCGAAGTGCAATCCGGCTCCTATTTGGGCGAGGATGACATCATCCGCCTGCAAGATAACTACGGTAGAGAGTAGGCGGGTTTGCTTTCTCTCTGCGCTGAATCATAGTTATCTGCCTGGTATGGAGTGATGAAATGACGTATGTGTCCAAGATAATAGCTGATAGCGGTATTCAATTTGGTACTAGCGGTGCGCGTGGTTTGGTGAGTGATTTCACTCCTGAAGTGTGTGCGGCATTTACGCTGGCGTTTTTGCAATCAGTTTCTACTCGTGATGGAAGTGCTTCTTCGCTTGCGATTGCTATTGATAATCGCCCAAGTAGCTCAGCGATGGCGGCAGCTTGTGCGTCAGCCGCTCAGGCGTTAGGTATCAGCGTTGATTATTATGGTGTGATCCCAACACCTGCGCTTGCTTATCAGGCTATGCAAGATGGTGTCCCTGCCATTATGGTCACAGGCAGTCATATCCCTTTTGATCGTAACGGTCTTAAGTTTTATCGCCCTGAGGGTGAAATTACGAAGCAGGATGAGCAGGCGATTATTGTATCGGATGCTGTTTTTCCCTCACTTACTTTTAACGCATTACCCGAGATATCGTGTCGCGCGGCTAAAGCCTATTTGGCACGTTATCTTGATATATTTCCCGCCGCTTGCCTTACGGGGCTGCGCATTGGTTTGTACGAGCACTCAAGTGCAGGGCGAGATTTGTATAGCGATCTATTATCCGCTTTAGGCGCAGAAGTCATCTCCCTAGAGCGTACTGATACATTCATACCGATAGATACAGAAGCGGTATCACAAGAAGACTGCGAAAAGGCTAGGAGTTGGTCAGAGTTACATCAGTTGGATGCTATCTTTTCGACCGATGGAGATGGCGACAGGCCTTTGATAGCTGATGAGCAAGGCAATTGGCTGCGGGGCGACATTGTTGGCTTATTGTGTTCTCAAATATTGGGGATTGAAGCGCTCGCTGTCCCTGTCAGTTGTAATACCGCTATCGAGAAAAGCAACGCGTTTGCAGCCGTAGCCCGAACTAAAATTGGGTCGCCCTATGTTATCGCTGAATTTAAAAACTTGAGCGGAGCTTATGCGTCAGTGGCGGGTTTTGAGGCGAATGGCGGTTTTCTTTTGGGTGCAGATGTTCAAGTAGCAGGCCAGACTTTAAAAGCACTCCCTACTCGAGATGCTGTTTTACCTGCCCTAGTGTTACTCCATGCGTCTGCATCGCAGAAAGTGGGTTTGTCTCAATTGGTCGATAGGTTGCCGCAGCGATATACCGCGAGCGATCGTATCAAGGGCATCGCCACCGAACAAAGCCGTCAGCTAATCGCTGAGTATGCCGTCGCTCCTAATACGTTATTAAAGCAATCTGGATTGGATGCTGATGGAACGGTGACGGTTTTGGATACTAACCAAACGGATGGACTGCGTATGACGCTGAGTAATAGCGACATCATCCACTTACGGCCATCAGGTAATGCGCCAGAGCTTCGTTGTTACGCCGAGGCGGATAATCAGCACAAAGCAGATAGGCTGGTGAAGCAGTGTTTGCAGTTCGTTTCTACTCTAGGAAGTTCGCTTATTTCACAGGACGCGCCTTCCACATAAGGTTTATGTCTATGTGGAAGGCGCGAGGTCGTGCCGGAATTATTGTTCTGTTGTTATGTAGTGCCCGCTGGGCAATCCGGTGGATCGATTGTTGATGACTAGCTGGTTAGCATATGTAGACAGTTCTGGTGTGTAGTCAACAATATTGCCAACAACTTGATCTACGACTGCATTGATGATCATGCCTGCTAATCCGCCACCATCACCCGATGATCGCTGAGCGGATGCTGTGCCATGCCATATTCTCTCGCCGGTTTTAGCGTCGATCAGTTCCATAGTGGCTTTTACCACGGTTGTGGATGTAATAACTTTGTATTTTTGCCCCCAGTCAGTGATATTTACGTAAAGAACTGCATCCGGCGCGATATGCTCGTTGAGCTTTTCTAACGGGATTTCATGCATTTCGGCGGGCGAGCTGAGTCCGTTTTCTTTGAGCATTTGGTCAATGACTGCGACAGGGAAAACGTAGTAACCCTTGTCAGCCAGTGGTGCAGAGATAGTCGATAAAAAGATATATGGCGCATTGACTTCGACTGTGTCGTTTTTAGGCGGAATGACTAGGATCGAGGTCGGCTTGCTCTGATTAAATGCTGTGTAATCGTAGGTTTGTTGCTGCGCACATCCAGACATCAGCGCTGTTGCAAGGAGCGCTATAAGTACTAGCGTTCGTTTTAAACGATCCATTGTTATTGCGCTCCTTTTTGGTTGTTTAAGAGTGTGTTAATCAGTGTGATGGATTCTGGATATCGCTCTTTCTCTTTAGCCAGCGCTTCTTGTGACATACTCGGTTTGCCAGCCGCGTCATACATCATCGCTAAATGAATAAACAAACCAGGTGGTACTTTCTGTCCGTTAGCTTCTGCAGTTTGGATATCGGCTGTGAGCTTTTCGATTTGTACTTCGGGGGTGGCTTTTCCTGGCTCTACATACATTTCACGGACTAGCTCGGGGTAACTTCCCCAGTGATACATCGGTTTTTTGGCTGCGCATCCACTGAGCAACAAAGCTCCAACAGCAGTTAGTAATAGGCGTTGCATGGTATGTCCTTATTCTTGAACGTTGAAAGATCCGTTTTCTAGGTCGCGTGCCATATTATTTACAGCTTCTTGAATTGCGAAGTTAAGTACTTTGCCATTGAGTGTGGCGTCGTAACCTGCACGGCTACCAAAACCAACGACTTCGCGGCTATCTAGCGCGTATTCACCAGCACCTTGGGTGGAGTAGATGATCTCAGAGCTACTAACATCAACGATATTCAATGAGACTTTTGCATAGGCTGTTTGTGTTTTACCTGAGCCTAAGATACCAAACAGTTGATGATCGCCAGTAACTTTGCGGCCAAATTCTGTGACGTTGCCTGTCACCACGTAGCGGGCGCCTTTTATTTTTTGAGAAACGCCACTGAGCTTCGCTTCTTGCGCGATCTGTTCTAAGTTTTGTCGATCAACCACTTTAAAGCGGTTCGTTTGTTGAAGGTGCGTTTTTAGTATGGTTTTGGCTTGGTTGCCTAAACGGTCATCGTTAGACGAGAACATGCCTTTCATGTAGGTTGATCGATTTTCAAATGCCCCGACGGCTAATGTTGTTTTTACACCATGATACGGTGTGTTGTAAGAAACAACTTGCTGTGGTTGAACTGCTCGGTGTGTTTCAGTCGCGCAACCTGAAGTCAGAATGAGTGAGCTAACTGCAACACAAGAGAGCAGTGCTTTAGCTCCAATGAATGACGTTTTCATATATAAATCCTTGATGAAAAACTAAAAAATGAGGGACTTCATTTCCCGGTGGCCATTATTGTTCATATGACTGTGGAGTCAACAAAAACCGAGAGGAAGCGCGCTTTTACAGCGTTAGCACCGTTATCGCATTGGACTTTTTCGAAAGCTGAATTTGTATCAGTTGCTCCAATAATCCGATAGGCCAGGGCACGCGATAAAATAGGGGTTGAGCAGTGTTTCTGGTCGTTGGTTGTACGTTAATGGGGTTAACGTTGGCCATTCAACTACCTGGCCTCCGGCTGCGATGACAATGGCATGTGCAGCGGCGGTATCCCATTCGCTGGTTGGGCCCAAGCGTGGATAAAGGTCGGCTTTGCCTTCGGCAATCAGGCATAGTTTTAAGGAGCTGCCCATAGCGACTATGTCAGCTTCTGGTAGCTTCTGCATAAAGTCTGAAAATTCAGGTGTTTGGTGGGATCGGCTGCCAACAACGCGCCAGCCTTTATCGGTAGTCGGTATATGGGTGACATGAATGGGTTCGATAGCGGATTGGCCTATCTGTTTGAATGCGCCTCTACCTAGCTCGCCCCAGTAAAGTGTGTCTAAGGCCGGGGCATAGACGATACCCATGATAGGAACGCCGTTTTCTATTAGGGCGATATTGACGGTAAATTCGCCATTTCTCTTTATAAACTCTTTGGTACCATCCAACGGATCGATCAACCAGTAAGTGGACCAGTTGAGTCGTTGCTCTTTTATGTCATCACCGGATTCTTCGGAAAGTACAGGGTAGCTTGGCGTAAGGGCAGATAGTCCATTCACGAGTATATGGTGGGCTGCCATATCGGCTGCGGTAACCGGGCTGTTGTCTGCTTTGTTATGCACTTCAAACGTGTGTTGGTAGATTTCCATAATGGCGTTACCCGCGTTGCGAGCCAGTTGATGGATTTTTTGGGTGTTTGATTGCATGTGTGCCCTTGCAACAAAGTCGGTTTAATCCGAGATCCTGACGGACAATAGGATTTTTTCGTTATAAAATAGCGTTTATCGTATGGATATATTAGCAGCAGGGTATCAGAGGGAGAAGTGAGTATGGCGGTTTTAGTCACAGGCGGTGCAGGTTATATCGGTAGCCATACTGTTGTTCAGTTGCTGCAAGCCAGTTTGGATGTGGTGGTGTTAGATAATCTGTGTAATAGCCACCCAGAGGTTTTTAACCGTATCGAGCAAATTTCCGGTGTGCGGCCTGTGTTTGAGGAGGGGGATATTCGCGATAAGGCCTTCCTTAAAGGGGTGTTCTCCCGTCATTCGATTGATTCCGTTATCCACTTTGCGGGCTTAAAAGCGGTAGGGGAGTCGGTTGCTAAGCCGCTGTTTTATTATCAGAACAATGTCGAAGGCTCCATAAACTTGTTTGAGGCGATGGCAGACGCTGGGTGTAAGCGTATTGTTTTTAGCTCGTCGGCTACCGTTTATGGTGATCCTGCGTCTGTGCCGATTCGTGAGGATTTCCCTCTTTCTGCAACTAACCCATACGGCCAATCTAAGCTGATGATTGAGCATATTCTGCGGGATTTAGCGGTAGCGGATGCCGAGTGGCAGATTGCTTTGCTGCGTTATTTCAATCCCGTGGGTGCTCATGAGAGTGGTTTAATCGGCGAAGATCCTAGTGGTATTCCTAATAACTTGATGCCGTTTGTCGCTCAGGTGGCAATAGGGCGGCGTGATTGCCTTAGCGTGTTTGGCGGTGATTACCCGACGGTCGATGGTACCGGTGTTCGGGACTATATCCATGTGGTTGATTTGGCTGCGGGGCATTTAAAAGCGTTGGATGCACTCCAGTCTGAGCATGGTTGTAAAGCCTATAATCTGGGTACGGGCAATGGTTACTCGGTGTTGGAGGTGGTCAGTGCGTTTGCTAAGGCGTGTGGTCGTGATATTCCTTATGAGATTGTTGATCGTCGTCCGGGGGATATCGCCGCGTGCTACGCTGACCCTGCCTACAGTGCTCAGCAATTGGGTTGGCGTGCGGAGTATGATATTCAGCGCATGGTAACGGATCATTGGCGTTGGCAATCCGCTAATCCTCATGGTTATGGTGGCGCTTAATCAGAGCTTGCTCTGTATAAAATTTAATCATTCTACAGGGAGTTGTTATGGTTACGATTACTCACCACGGTGCGGTTAATGGCGTTACGGGGTCTTGTCATCAATTGACGTTGGAGTCTGGTGAGGCCTTGCTCGTGGATTGCGGCATGTTCCAAGGGGCGGAGTCTGTGAATCGTGAGGAGGGCGATAAGGTTATCGACTTTCCTCTGGATAATATCAAGGCCTTGCTGGTCACCCATTGCCATATTGATCATGTTGGTCGGATCCCTTTTTTGTTAGCCGCAGGGTTTGATGGGCCTATCTACGCCACGCAGGCTACGGCGCATCTGTTGCCTTTGGTTTTGGAAGATGCCATTAAAGTCGGTGTATCCCGTGATAAGCGTTTGATCCAAAAAGTGTTGGCGCGTTTAGCCTCTTTGTTACGGCCTATCCCTTATGATCAGTGGTTTGATATTGAGGGTATGCCTAAGACTAAGGGGCGTTTTCGTGTGGCTGGGCATATTTTGGGCTCCGCGTTTATCGAGATCGATGCTAAGGGAGAGCGTGTGCTGTTTTCGGGGGATTTGGGGGCGACCTATTCCCCGTTGTTAGCGGCACCTAAAGCGCCTTATCGGGCTGATCGCGTCGTTATCGAGAGCACTTATGGTGATAAGTTGCATGAGGGGCGTCGTAACCGTCGTAAGCTGTTACGTAAAACGATTGAGCAGTGCTTGAAAAATCGTGGTGCGGTGTTAATTCCTGCGTTTAGTATTGGGCGTACGCAGGAGTTACTGTACGAGATCGAAGAGATTATTCATCGCAAACAGGTAGACTGGTCTGATCTGGATGTCATTATCGACTCACCGCTTGCCGCTAAGTTTACCGCTCATTATCGCGCATTAAGCCACCTTTGGGATGCTGAAGCGCGGCGCAAGCTATCGGAAGGTCGTCACCCATTAGCGTTTGATCAGATGATAACGATTGATAGTCATCAAGCGCATGTAGCCTGTGTTAAACACATTAAGGAAACGGGCAGGCCTTCGATTGTTATTGCCGCCAGCGGTATGTGTGCGGGTGGCCGTATACTGAATTACCTGAAAGCGTTGTTGCCCGATAAACGTACCGATGTGCTGTTTGTTGGTTATCAGGCTCAGGGTACGCCGGGGCGTGATATTCAAACCTATGGGCCCAAGGGCGGATACGTTTATCTTGATGGCGAGCGGGTCGATATTCGTGCAGGTGTGCATACGATCAGTGGATATTCTGCTCATGCGGATCAAGGTAACTTAGTTCGTTTTGTTAAGCGCATTTATCGTAAACCTCATGAAATCCGTATAGTGCATGGTGATGATGAGGCAAAGCAGGCGCTGGCACGTGAGCTGGCGGTGATAGTGCCGGATGCCACGATTTTGATTCCTAAAGGTTAATAATGATGTTGAAGATTCAATGATACGGGTTGGTCGATGGTTGTTATTTGTAGTGGTCGTAGCGGCTGTGGCTTATGGTCTTTTCAGGCCTGAGCCGCCACCTATGGTCTTTGAGCAGTCGGATAAAGTCGGCCATGTTTTGGCGTTTCTTGGGTTGTCGGTATCGGCGCGTTGGGTCTTTTGGCGGGCTAATGCTTATCTGTTTTGGTCAGTGATGTTGTTGTTAGCGCCATTGCTGGAATATTTGCAAGGTGTGCTTCGGCCTTCGCGGTTTTTTAGTATCGAAGATGGCTACGCCAATATGCTTGGCGTAGCTGTTGGGTTAGTGTTGATGCTGCTATACGGCGCGTTTAGCGCCCGATTCCGTAGTAGGTAAACCCTAGGCTTTCGAGTAACTCGCGATCAAAGATGTTTCTTCCATCAATGATGAGCGGGGTTTTCATTTGTGCTAATACGTTTTCGTAGTCGGGTGACCAATATTCTGGCCACTCGGTGAGTAGTAACAGCGCATCTGCGTTTTCGAGTGCTTCGTATTTATCTTTGCAGGTATGGACTTGAGGGTGTCCGCCGAAGCGTTTGGCGATATTTTCTAATGCTTCAGGGTCGTGGATACGCACGTTGGCCTGTTGCGCAACGAGCGCTTCGATAATCTTCAAGCTGGGGGCGCCATCTAAAGAGGAGGAGCCCGGCTTAAAAGAGGCTCCCCAGATGGCAATATTCAGGTTGTGAATATCGCATTCGTAATGCCGCCATAGTTTTCTGAAAGGTTGCTCTTTTTGCTTTTCGTTTTGTGTAAGTACTGTATCTAATAGCGTCGATTGGCGCTTTTCGGTCAGCAGGTTGGCTAACCCTTTAATCGTCTGCGAAAAGGTATTGCCGCCAAATCCACATCCGGGTGATAAAAAGTGATGTCCAATCCGTGGGTCGGCAATCATACTTTGTCTGACTACATCTATATCAACGTGAAGCTGCTCAGCTAAGTTTGCTAGTTCGTTAACATACCCTATGCGTAATGCGAGCATACCGGTAACAGCGAGCTTTGCGAACTCTGCTTCTTGAGGTGTCATTAGCAGAAGCTGTTCTATGTTCTGCGTAAAGGGGCGCAGCAGTGCTCGAATCGTCATTAGTCCCCAGTCGTTGGTGCAGCCCAATGTGATGGACTTTTGCTGGCGAATAGATTGTAGTGCTGTACCTTCGGATAGACTTTCGGCTAGGTAGGCAACCACTTGATCTTTTTCGATATCCAGTAAGGCTTGCAGTTTATCGGTGTAGCCTACGCCAAAGTGACTTTGGTTGAGCACCAGTACTGGGCCGTCACATTTTTTAGCGATACGCATCACAACCGATTGTGCTTGCTCATATTCCGCTGGGTTCATGCTGATAATATGGTGCTGCATTAAAATGGCAGAGCCGCTTTGCATCATTTGCAAACGGCCTGCTGCAAACTCACTATTAACCAGATCAAGTAAGCCAGGTTCGTTTTTAATATTGCTGCCCATCAGGTCGATGGGGTTTTCTAGCGTACTGTCGTTGACGATATAAACGGTATTGCCCGCTTGGGCGAAGGCCGCTGCAGTTACCCATGCGGTAAGTTCTTGACCCCAGATCACAACTTTCATTGGTTTTTCCCCTGCAATCTGTGGATGGTGTTTAATAGCCCATCCGTGGAGCTGTCAAAGTTGGTGTTTGCCGCTGGGTTGTTTAATGGCTGTAGTAAGTTGGTTGCCATCTTCTTACCCAGTTCTACCCCCCATTGATCAAATGGGTTGATATCCCAGATAACAGATTGCACAAAAACTTTATGCTCGTATAAGGCTATCAATTGCCCAAAGGAGTAGGGAGTTAACTCATCAACCAATACGGTCGTACTCGGTTGGTTGCCGTGATAGCGCATATGGCGTGGCGCTGAAGTGTTGTTATCCAATACGGAGTCGCCAAGTGCCAGAATGCGGGCTTGGGCTAAACAGTTGGCCAGTGTCAGTGTGTGCTGTTGTTGCAGTTCGCTGTTGCCCGTGTCGTGGTAGCGGCGTGCTGGCGCAACAAAGTCACACATAACCGATTCAGTGCCTTGGTGTAACAACTGATAAAATGCGTGTTGGGCGTTAGGGCCGATCTCTCCCCAGAGTATGGGGCAGGTGTGGTAGTCCGTTTTTTCGCCTTGGCGGGTTGTGCTTTTGCCGTTACTTTCCATCTCCAGCTGTTCTAAGTAAGCTGGCAGGTGTTTTAGTCGGCCGTCGTAGGGCAAAATGGCATGGGCGTGGATGTTAAGAAAGTTAATGTTCCAAATGCCTATCATCCCTAGCAGGGTTGGCAGATTTTCTTCAAAAGGCGCGTGGCGAAAGTGTTCATCCATACTGTGTGCGCCGCTTAGCATATCTTTAAAGCCATGCATGCCAATCTTTAGGGCGATGGGTAAGCCAATCGCTGACCACATAGAGTAGCGACCCCCGGTCCAATCCCAGAAGTTTAATTGGCTTTTTGGTGTAATCCCCCACTGGGACATCTTTTCCTGATTCGCCGATACGCCGATAAAGTGACGTCTGTTGAGTAGCTCGTCTCTGACACCACTGGCTTTTTTGAGCCACTCCCTTGCCGTGTTGGCGTTGGATAGTGTATCGATGGTGGTAAATGACTTTGAGGAGATAATAAACAGAGTCGTTTCAGGTTTTAAGTTATCCAGCAAGTCAGCTAACTGGCTACCATCCATTGAGGAAACAAAATGGATCGTTAGCGGATTGCTGATCAGCGGCTGAAAATCACTGAGCGCTCTGCAAGCCATCATAGGGCCTAAATCAGATCCACCAACACCGATATTAACAATGGTATCGATAGGTTGTCCCGAATAGCCGCGCCATTGGCCAGCATGGATGCGCTCAACTATTTCGGCCATGTGAGCTAGATTTTCTTGCACATCAGCAATGATGTTGTGCCCTTCAAGCAATAGTGCCTTGTCAGCAGGTTGTCGCAAGGCAGTGTGCAGAGCTGGGCGTTCTTCTGAGGTGTTGATCTTTTCGCCACAAAACAGTTTTTCTGTCCAGAGCGTTAGCTGGCAATCGTTGGCCAGTGCTTTTAGGTGCTGAATGGTTTCTGTTGTGATGCGTTGCTTAGAAAAGTCTAGCATCAGCTCATCATGTTTTACTGAAAACTGATCAAAGCGTTGATTATCTTGGGAGAATAGCTCCCTTAGGTGGGTTTCTTTAAGTGTTGTGGCATGGCGGGATAATGCAATCCAGCCTGGCTGTTGAGTGGGGTGCAAAACGCTAACTCCTTGTGTTTTCACACGATGCCATCTAAAAATGCTTTGAACTCTGCGCCTGTTTCAGGATGGGCCAGACCAAAAATCAGATTGGCTTGCAGGTAGCCCAGTTTGTTGCCGCAGTCGTATGTTTTTCCTGTCATGCTGTAGGCATGAATGGTGGCTTCTTTAATGAGTTGGTCTAGTGCATCCGTCAATTGGATTTCACCGCCCGCCCCTGGCTGGGTTTCTTTTAGTAGCTCCATGACACGAGCAGGAAGAATATAACGTCCTACAATGGCTTGGTTCGAAGGCGCTTTGCTTTGTGGTGGCTTTTCGACCATGCCTACAATTGTTTGACTTTGCCCAGCTTCCAATGGTTTTCCTGCGCAATCGACCACGCCGTAACGCTCTACATGTTCAAACGGAACCGCTTCAACCATAATTTGAGCTGCGCCACTTTGATAGTAGTCGTCAACCATGGCTTTAAAGTCTGTGCTGCTATCGACTTGTGCGTTATGAATCAACATGTCGGGTAGCATAACGGCAAAATCGTCTTGCCCAACGACGGGGGCTGCACAAAGTACGGCGTGTCCGAGCCCTAAAGGGCGCCCTTGCCGTACAGATGTGATAGAAACATCCTTGGGTAAAATATCTTTTACAGCGGCGAGTATTTTATCTTTCCCCTTGCGCGCTAGTTCGTTCTCTAGTTCGTAATGCGTATCGAAGTGATCTTCAATAGCGGATTTGCTGTTACGTGTGACTAAAATAATCTCTTTGAAACCTGCTTTGATTGCTTCTTCAACAACATGCTGAATAACAGGTTTATCGACGACCGTTAACATCTCCTTGGGGATTGCTTTACTGGCCGGAAGCACTCGAGTGCCTAAACCTGCAACAGGGATAACGACTTTAGTCAGCATTGACATCCTTAAACTCCAAATAGTCCTTGAGGGGGGCATGGTCGGTAAAAATATTGCGAATTATTCTACCTTGAAATTATAAAATGGCCTAACGATTGGCGGTTTTAGTAGGATATAACTGTTTTTTTTTTGAACAGCATTATAGAATGTGCTAACTCATTATTGCAGTGCAGTATTCAGGCGTTATTAGAGTAGATTGATGCTGTATCGACACGGAATTTTAACGGATTAGAGGTTGAGTCTTATGATAACTAAGAATGTTTGTGCTAGTGCAGCGTCTATTTTATTGGTTTCTTCTTCAGTGCATGCGGTAGAGCCTTCTTCTGTTGCGGTGGGGAATTTGGCATTAACGCCTACGGTCGATGTTGCAGTGGGCCATACAGATAACTTGTATAATTCCACACAAAATGAAACCAGTACGTGGTTTTCTAAGGTTAGGCCTAGCTTTGATCTTCAAGGGCAAAAAGGCGGTCTGGTAGCTGGTGTGACTTATTCCTTAGAGCAGGGCAGCTACTTTAGCAGCCATGATGATGATTACACTGATCATGCCCTTTCTGGGTACGCAACGGCTGAATTTGACAGTCGTAAAAAACTTGAAATCCTCGCTGAGTATCTGAAGCTGCATGATGCTCGCAGTGATTCCCGTTCAGGTAACTCCTTGAGTCCTGCGCTGGTTGATAAGCCCTCGAAGTATACCGTCAAAGCCTTAGGTGCGACTTATACCTACGGTGCTCATGAGGCGACAGGACAAATTGTTGTGAGTGGTCGTGTTGAGGATAAATCGTATGATAACTTCCGTACCATTACCGCCGCTCAGGATCGCATGACGAAAACCCTTACAGGGACTTTCTATTATCGTATTTCACCTAAAACCCGTTTGTTAGCTGAAGCTCGTTTGCGTGACATTGATTACGATCTGTCATCGGTGACACTCGATAGCAATGAAACACGTTTGCAGTTTGGTGCAGAGTGGGATGCTACCGCTAAAACTTCTGGTCGAGTGAAGTTTGGTGTTCTGCGAAAAGACTACGATGATGACAGCCGTGATACCCTGACAACCAGTAGCTGGGAAGCTGGCGTGAACTGGGCGCCTCGTACCTATTCTGTGTTTGATCTATCCACCAGTCGTACGGCTGAAGAATCAGGTGGCGCTGAAGACTACATTGATTCCACCCGTTGGACATTAGGCTGGACTCATGGCTGGAGTGATCGCTTCTCTACACGTTTGAGTCATACCCTCCTCAACGAAGAATATGAAGGCACAACCGTTGATAACGACACCAATACGACCACCTTGGGGTTGAATTACGACATGCGCCGTTGGTTAACCTTAGGTGCTGATTTCTCTCATAAATCATTCAGCTCAAATATAGCGGGCGCTGATTATGATAGTAATGAAGTAATTTTCCGAGTTCAGGGTTCACTTTAATAGGTGGCGAGGGCGCCAGTCTCCATTCATAGGAGCTTGGCGTCTTATTGAATTCAATTGTTCGTAGAGGGTTTGATGAGAGTCTTTTTAGCCATTCTTTTTTCTTTTCTGTTTTGTTCTTCGCTCTCTTTTGCTGAGGGTATGTCGGATTACCGCATAAGCGCTGGTGATTTAATTAAGATACAGGTGTATGGCGAAGAAGAGTTAAGTGTTGAAACACGTCTGTCCGATGCCGGTACTATCTCTTATCCCTTTTTAGGGGAGCTACGTGTCATGGGTATGACGACGGGGGCATTAGGTGAGCATCTCTACCAAAAACTCAGCGATGGTTATTTGGTGGACCCCAGCGTTAGTGTAGAGATTCTCGAATATCGTGAATTCTTTATTGATGGTGCTGTTAAAAATCCCGGTGGCTATCCTTTTCAACCTGGCTTGACGCTTCAGCGAGCGGTGTCATTGGCCGGCGGTTTTACCGAGCGTGCGTCATCGAGTAAGTTTTATGTGGTTCGTGAAGGCGAATCATCAACTCAACCTGTTCTAATTGGTATCTCCGGCGCGGTCAAGCCTGGGGATGTGATTACCATTGAAGAGAGTTTCTTCTGATTTTGTAGCTGAGGCGATTGAGTGTGATGGAAGTACAAAAAGAGCAGGGTGCTATAGATCGACTGCTACAAGATGATGTAATCGATTTAAGGCAGTATTGGCAAACGATAATGCGCCACAAGTGGGGCATTATAGGTTTCTCCTTTGTTGTAACGCTGCTGACTATTTTGGTGGTTTATTCGTTAACACCTATTTACCGTGCGACAGCAACGCTTTTGATTGAGTCGCAACAAGCGAATGTTGTTTCGATCGAAGAGGTTTACGGTATCGAGGGTGGCCAGTCTGAGTATTACACGACGCAGTTTGAGATTTTAAAGTCCCGTCGTTTAGCAGAGAAAGTCGTTAACCGCTTAGGCTTGGTGGATCATCCTGAATTCAATAAGGTGGAAGAGTCGCTCTTGCCGTTCAGTGCGGCTGATATCAAAGCGTCGATAAAGGCGTTGATTCCTGTTGAGTTACCAGGAACAGATGTGCAAGGTGAGGACGACCCTTTCAACGATGTCGTCGAAGCGTTTATGGAAATGGTTTCCATCGAGCCTGTAAGGAAGTCACAGCTGGTAAAAATCAGTTTTGAATCTGCCGACCCTAAATTAGCCGCCAGTATTGCGAATGCGATTGGTGAAGCCTATATCGAAAATAACTTAGAAGCCAAATTGGAGCTAACGCTCAAAGCATCTTCTTGGTTGAGTTCGCGTTTAGAGGTGTTAAGAGCCGATCTGACGGTTGCTGAGCAAAAACTCCAGAAATACCGTGAAGAAGAGAAAATCGTGGGTGATCGTGGTGGTTTGGATATCGCTGGTCAGGAGCTGGAGCTAATTGCTAATAAGCGTGTTGAAGCGCAGCGTGAGCGCCTTGAGGCCGAAAGTTTATATCGTCAGGTGCAAGCCATCGGTAAAGGTAATCCGCAACGGTTAGAGTTAGTGCCAACGGTGCTTCAGCACCCTTTGGTACAGTCGATGAAGCAGTCTTATGCGCAAGTAGAGTTAAAGCGTTCTGAATTGGCAAAACGCTACGGGCCTAAGCACCCTAAAATGCAAGCGGTTGATTCTGAGCTTGCCAATGCTCGACGCGCGCTTAATGCACAAATTCTGTCTGTCGTGAATGGTATCGAGACCAACTATAAAGTTGCGTTAGCGAATGAGCAGTCTTTGCAAAAATCTTTAGACGGCACTAAAGGTAATCTGCAGGATTTGAGTCGCAAAGAGTTTAAATTACGTGAGCTTCAGCAAGATGTAGATGCTAAACGCACTGTATTTAATACATTTCTATCCCGCTTTAATGAGACTAGCGCGACAGGTGACTTGAATACCGCTAATGCGCGAATTTCTGATCCTGCGGTGGTGCCGCAGCTACCGGTTAAACCTAAAAAAGGTTTGATCGTTGCCTTAGCGGGTGTGGTAAGTTTGATGTTTGGGGTGATGTTTGCGTTCCTCTTGCAGGCGTTGAACAACACGGTTAAAACGGCCTCCGAGGTAGAAAGCCGCTTGCAAGCAACGATGTTGGGCTTGCTGCCTTTGTTGCCTAAGCAGCGTAAAAAGCCAAATCAAAGTTATATGGAATTTGTGGATAATCCGCAGTCTGCTTATTCTGAGTCACTTCGCACAATTCGTACGGGCCTTATATTGTCCGCTCTAGATAATCCGCATAAGAGCGTTTCAGTTACCTCTACGGTGCCTGGTGAAGGGAAGTCGACTCTGTCTTTGGGATTGGCTTTTGCAACAGGGCAAATGGAGAGAGTGTTGCTGATTGATGCGGACTTAAGGCGTCCTTCGGTCGGTAAGAGCTTAGGCTTTGAGCGTTCTATGGTCGGCTTGGCTGATCTTGTGGCAGGTACTGCAAAAGTGGAGGAGTGTATCCAGCGCTTTGAGGCGGGCAATATTGATGTGATGTGCGCCGGTACGATCCCACCTAATCCGTCTGAGCTGCTGTCCTCTAAACGATTTGCAAAAGTGCTAGAGCTGTTAGAGTCTAAATATGATCGTATCATTATTGATACGGCGCCTTCGCAAGCCGTTAGTGATGCGATGATGCTCGCTCCTTTGGTCGGTGCAATGATTTATGTTGTGAAGTCCGATGCAACGCCTTATCAGCACGCTAAAGCGGGTCTTAAACGTTTGCGTGAGGTCAATGCGCCAGTGATTGGTGTGGTTCTGAATCAGGTCGATGTCAAAAAGGGTGCTAAGTACTATGGTCAGGAGTACGGCGGCTATTATGATGTGTATGGGTATTCCAGCGCTAAGTCATGATTGATTTACACTGTCATCTGCTTCCGGCTGTTGATGATGGGTCTGCTTCTTTGGAAGAAGCATTATCTATGGTGCGTGCCGCTGTTGAAGATGGTACCAAGCACTTAGTGTTGACGCCTCACGTGCAGCCGGGCCGGTATGAAAATACGCGGGCTTCCTTGGCGCCTCATTTTGAAGCCTTCTCTGCTGCAGTGGCTGATGAAGGTATTCCGGTGGGGTTGTCTATTGCTGGAGAAGTACGTTTAGGTGCTGAAGTGCTGCAGTTAGCAGCGTCCGATAATCTGCCCTTTTTAGGTAGGTGGCAGGGGCAAAATGTCATGCTACTGGAGCTCCCTCATAGCCATATTCCTCCCGGGAGTGATAAGTTGGTTAAGTGGCTGCTAGATAGAAATATCCTACCGATGATTGCTCATCCTGAGCGTAATAAAGCTGTCATGGACGATCTGAGTAAATTGCACCCCTTTGTTGAGATGGGCTGTCTTTTTCAGTTGACGGCAATGTCTGTAACGGCTGATTTTGGTGATAGTGCTCATCAGCGTGCGCATCAAATACTGGAGAATAATTGGGCTACGGTGATTGCTAGCGATGGTCATAATTTAAAGCACCGTCCTCCCTTCCTATCTAAAGCGTTTCGGTTGGTAGAGGCGGTTTATGGATCTACGGAAGCGCAAACGCTATTTACATTGAATCCCGCAAAAATAGTTGATGGGGTTTGAGCAATTGGCTAATCGGATAGATGTGCGTCGTCAGCTGATAGCTATCGTTATTTTGGTCTTATTGCTGCCTGTACTCTATCTTTGCTTTAAATGGATGATGGCAGACTTGCATGCCTATCCTGTCCGTTATGCTGTTCAAGGTTGGTCAGAACAAAAGCCTGTAAAACCTGATGAGTTGTCCCGATTGCTCGATAAGATCGATACTGCAATCAGTTATACGCCAGATAATGCCGAATTGCTGGAGCTGAAGGCTCGTATTTTATATCAAAGTGCGTTTTTGAATGGTTTGAGGGCGAATCAGCCTTTGTCTGAGCTGGTGGAAAGTGACCTACGTAGTGCGCTGATTTTACATCAGCAAGCGAGTCGGCTACGGCCTCAATGGCCCTATAGTTGGGCTAATCAAAGCTTAATGAAGGCATGGCTAGGAGAGTTTGATCAAATCTGGTTGTTCGCGACACAGCAGGCGAAACAAACGGGCCCTTGGGAGTTAAGTGCGAACCTTGCGGTTTCAGAGTCTGCGCTATTGGGTTGGAGAGAGTTACCGTCTTCAGGTCAGTCCCTTGCGCTTGCTGCGATGGAACGTGCCCTGCACCACAAACCGAGTGCGGTCAGAAGTTTATTGATCCATTATAAATTGCTCTATCCGGTCTGCGCCTCATTACCCCAATCTAAAGGGCAAAAACAAGTGTGTCGGCCCATTAAGTAATTGCGCCATCAAGTATTGCTCCATTTTATAATAGTGCTTACAGGTTGTTTCTCTATTTTGGTATATTCATTGCCACTTTGGTTTTTATGATTTAGGGGGAATTTATGGGGCATGCACAAAATGATGTGGCATTTAAAGCACTCAATATCGCAATTTTGACGGTATCTGATACCCGCACCCCTGAGACTGATAAATCGGGTGATACCCTGCACAAGGGGGTTGAAGAGGCTGGGCATTACGCTTATGAGCGGGCTATTGTAAAAGACGATATATATCAAATTCGGGCGACTCTTTCTCGTTGGGTTGCTGATGGTGCCGTTCATGCTGTTCTCATTACCGGTGGGACGGGTTTTACTGCGCGCGATAGTACGCCAGAAGCCGTTATACCGCTCTTTGATAAGCAAATAGAGGGTTATGGTGAGCTATTTCGCGCTCTGTCTTTCGATGAAATAGGTACCTCAACGATTCAGTCTAGAACGGTAGCAGGTGTCGCTAATCGTACCGTTATTTTTTGTATGCCGGGCTCCACAGGCGCGTGTAAAACAGCTTGGGATAAAATCATTCGCGAGCAGCTAGATGTGCGTCATCGCCCTTGTAATTTCGTCGAAATGGTCATGCAGAAAGGGTAATTGGCCTTTTTGTTGCGTTGCGGTAGTTTTGGGGCCTATGCTCATCGTATAATCAGTGTTTTGGATTGCATTAATGGAAGCGCTGATTTCCCTTTCCCAAGTTTTCTTGCTCGTTTTTTTAGCTGAGTTTGGTGATAAAAGCCAATTGGTTGCTATGACGTTGGCAGCTAGATACCGTCCTTTGCCTGTTATTGTTGGGGCGGTTGCGGCTTTTGCTGTGCTTAATATTCTAGGTGTGCTTTTTGGTGCGAGTGTTGCCCAGTGGCTGCCTGGTTGGGCTGTTGCTTTGGCCGTCGCGGTACTATTTCTGTATTTTGGTTGGCAGTCACTGCGTGTAGAAGAGGATGATGAGGATGAAGAAGACGTAAAAGTCGGTCGCCAGCTTCTATTGTCAGTCTTTCTATTAATTTTTCTAGCGGAGTTTGGTGATAAAACTCAGTTGGCGGTTGCTGCCATGGGTGGGATTCATTCCATTGTTCCGGTGTGGCTGGGCGCAACGTTGGCACTGTCTTTGACAACGGTTTTAGGTGTTTTGGTCGGGCATAAGCTTTTAAAGCATGTCCCACTTCATTTAATCCATAAAGGTAGTGGGGTGTTGTTTATCTTGTTTGGTATTGCAGCTCTCTTTGAGTCTTGGCAGCAGTGGCGGGTGGTTTAGGTCGGGAGGCAATATGTTATACGGGTTTCTAATGCTGCTGGTCTGCCAACTGTTAGGCGAGTTGATTGTTGTTGCTGGCGATATTCCTGTACCAGGTCCTGTCATGGGGATGGTGTTACTTTTGCTTGCATTGATATTGCTTAAAAAACCACCCCAGTCTGTTCGCGGGGTATCAGAAGGGTTATTGGCGCATCTGGGTTTTTTATATGTGCCTGCAGGGGTTGGGTTGATGCTTCATTTGGAGATGATCTCTGAATATTGGCTAGCCATCCTTGTCGCTTTATTTGTGAGTACATTAATAACCCTCGTTGTTACTCTGCTTATGTTTAAACTGTTTGGCCACTTGAAGCGTAAAAGAGGCGAAAGCTAATGGAGTTTTGGGTCTTCTTTACCGCAAAGCCTTTGTTTTGGCTGATCATAACTATTGTGGTGTTTGTTTGTTCGGTGGCATTAAATAAGCGAGCTGGCGGTTCTCCTTTATTACATCCAGTTTTGGTTGCGCTTTCATTGATTATTGTTTTTTTGCTACTGACAAAGACAAGTTACGAAACATATTTTGAAGGTGCCCAGTTTATCCATTTTTTGTTAGGGCCTGCGACAGTCGCTTTGGCTGTGCCTTTGTATGACCATTTTGAACGTGTAAGACAGATGTGGTTGCCATTATTGGTGTCATGTTTTGTGGGAGCAATTACCGCAATTGTAACAGTACTCGCTGTCGGTATGTTTTTTGACCTCCCAGTCGGCGCTTTACTGTCGTTAGCGCCTAAGTCGGTAACGTCGCCGATAGCGATTGGTATAGCGGAAAAAATTGGTGGATTTCCATCGTTGGCGGCAGGTTTGGTATTGATTACCGGTGCTATGGGGTGTTTATTGGCTCCTTTGTTATTCACCTTGCTTAAAGTTGACGATGATGCGGTTAAGGGCTTTTCGATGGGCTTAGCGGCCCACGGTTTTGGTACGGCCTCTGCTTTCGAGATCAGCGCCCTAGCGGGCGCTTTTTCGGGTTTGGCCATGGGGATGACAGGTTTGCTAACAGCATTTATTTTGCCTGTTATCGTGACATTGTTTGGGCTGATCTAGCGAGTTTGCGGCTATGGTTGAATTTGCTTAGCCAGCGTTCTCTAGGTAAAGTGCGCCCACATTTTTAATATCATATAAATTTTAGGTAATTGATAGAAATGACTCCATTAGAGCGTTATAAGCAAGACCTTCAGAGAGATGATTTTTCTTATGATCCTTCTCAAGAAATGGCTGTAGGTCACCTTCAACGTTTATATGATGATTTGATCGCAGCAGAAACTATTCCGTCTCCCTCCTCTTTAATGGGTAGGCTGACAGAGCGTTTTAAGAAAAAAGAGATTGAGCCTGTAAAAGGGCTATATTTCTGGGGTGGGGTTGGCCGTGGTAAAACCTATCTTATGGATACCTTTTATGACAGCCTCCCGTTTGAGCGGAAAATGCGTACTCACTTTCACCGGTTTATGCAGCGGGTTCATGCTGACCTGAAAGGCTTGGAAGGTACAAAAAACCCTTTAGACGAGATCGCCAAGCGTTATGCGGTAGAGGCTAGAATCATCTGTTTTGATGAGTTTTTTGTATCTGATATTACAGATGCGATGATTCTGGGTGGTCTATTTGAGAAGCTGTTTGCAAATGGCGTTTCTTTGGTAGCAACGTCTAATATTATTCCAGACGGTCTTTACAAAGATGGTCTGCAGCGAGCTCGTTTTCTCCCCGCGATTGCGCTTTTGAATCGTCATACGGAAGTGATTAATGTGGATGGTGGTATTGATTACCGATTAAGGGCTCTAGAACAGGCGGAGTTGTATCACTACCCATTAGACGCTGAAGCCAATGAAAGTTTGAATCGTAGTTTTGAAAGCCTTGCACCAGACTTAGCAGAGGCTGTCTCGGGTGAACTTGTTGAAGTGAATGGGCGAGCTATTCGTTCACTTCGCACGTGTGAAGATGTAGCTTGGTTTGAGTTTTCGGATTTGTGTGAAGGGCCTCGCTCTCAAAACGATTACATTGAGTTGGCGAAGGTTTATCATGCAATATTAGTATCAAATGTGCCTCAGTTAGGCCGTTCGAATGATGACTCTGCAAGGCGCTTTATTAATATGGTCGATGAGTTTTATGACTGTGGCGTTAAGTTAATCATCTCAGCAGCGGTTCCGATTCATGAGATTTATACTGAAGGGCGCTTATCATTTGAAATTGAGCGTACTCAAAGTCGTTTGTTGGAGATGCAGTCCCATGAGTATTTAGCATGTGCTCATAAGGCGTAATTAAGTAAAAAATTACATCAAAAGGGCTCGTATTCTATTGTGGTATTGTCTATAATTCGCGCTCCTTGATTTAGGTCGAGGAGTCCGTACGTTGTTTGGTAAGACTCAAGCAACCAATAATTATAAGGTAAGTCGGTTTGTGTAGTGTTTGATTATGCAGATCAAGGCTTAGTTTAAATGAAGGCGAACAATCGATGACTACTTTTGTTGCTAAACCAGCCGAAGTTAAACGCGACTGGTATGTAATTGACGCAGAAGGTAAAACTCTGGGTCGTATGGCTACTGAAATTGCACGTCGCTTACGCGGCAAGCATAAGCCAGAATATACTCCACACGTAGATACTGGTGACTACATTGTTGTAGTTAACGCTGAGAAAGTTAACGTTACCGGTAACAAGCGTAAAGATAAAATGTACTACCGTCATTCTGGTTTCCCAGGTGGTCTTAAGCAGGCTAACTTTGAAATCATGATCAATAACAAGCCTACTGAAGTAATTGAGTTGGCTGTTAAAGGTATGCTTCCAAAAGGTCCTCTGGGTCGTGCTATGTATACTAAGTTAAAAGTATATGCAGGTAGCGAACATCCACATGCGGCTCAGCAGCCACAAGAACTGAATTTCTAAGGGGATAGTAGATTATGTCAACTACTCAGTATTACGGTACAGGTCGTCGCAAAACTTCTACTGCCCGTGTTTTCTTGCGTCCAGGTACAGGTGCAATCACTATTAACGACCGTACAATCGATGTTTATTTTGGTCGTGAAACTGCTCGCATGATCGTTCGTCAGCCGCTTGAGCTGACTGAAACGCTAGAAAAGTTTGATGTTTACGTTACTGTTAAAGGCGGTGGCGGATTCGGTCAGGCAGGTGCTATCCGTCATGGTATCACTCGTGCTCTGATGGAATATGATGAAACGCTGCGTTCTACTCTGCGTAAAGCTGGTTTTGTTACCCGTGACGCGCGTGAAGTTGAACGTAAGAAAGTGGGTCTGCGTAAAGCACGTAAAAAACCACAATTCTCAAAACGTTAATTGTTTGTCGGGATTCCCGGCTGGCAATACAAAAAACGCCCTTGCCCTTGTGGTTTGGGCGTTTTTTTATGTCTGTGTTAAGTCAATACTTAGTCTTAAAGGTGCCTAGTAGGGTGGATTTCACCTTGTAAAATAGGGGTATTTTCTTTACTATTTTGTCCATTTTCGAGAACCGGATTTTATTGGTTTTTTATACTGAGCGGCCGGTGTTTATTTAAGCGTAAATAATCCGGTCGATTGAGGGGGAGAAACTTGATGAGCAATGACGGCGTGAATAAGGGTCGGCGTCGTCTCCTGATCGGTGCCACTTCTGCCGTTGGGGCAGTGGGTGCTGTAGGAGCGGCAGTCCCGTTCGTAGCTTCGTGGAATCCAAGCGCTAAGGCGAAAGCTGCTGGTGCTCCGGCTAAAGCTGATATCAGCAAGCTGGAACCAGGTCAGCAGATGATCGTTGAATGGCGTGGTAAGCCTGTATGGATTGTACGTCGTAGCGAAGAAGCTCTATCTAATTTAAGCAAGATAGATGGAAATAAACTGGCAGATCCGAATTCGGAAGTTCCACAGCAGCCGGATTATGTATCTAAAGATGCCAGCCGTGCTATTCGCCCGGATGTGGCTGTTTTGGTTGGTATTTGTACACATTTGGGCTGCTCTCCAACGTATCGCCCAGAAGTGGCGCCTGAAGATTTGGGTTCTGATTGGGTAGGCGGTTATTACTGCCCGTGCCACGGTTCCCGGTTCGACTTGTCTGGCCGTGTTATGAAGGGTTCCCCAGCGCCAACGAACTTGGTAATCCCTCCTCATAAATATGAAGATGATAATATCATCATCGTCGGTGTTGATCAGGAGACTGCATAATGGCTGGCTACCGTAATAAAGGAAAGGGTGGCTTCATGGGCTGGATTGATGATCGTTTTCCAGCGACTGCGATGTGGGAAGACCACCTTTCAAAATACTATGCACCAAAAAACTTTAACTTTTGGTATTTCTTTGGTTCTTTAGCGCTATTGGTATTGGTTAACCAGATTGTTACCGGTATTTGGCTAACAATGAGCTATAACCCGTCAGCAGAAGGCGCATTCGCATCTGTTGAATATATCATGCGAGATGTCGATTACGGTTGGCTGTTGCGATACTTGCACTCTACAGGTGCATCTGCATTCTTTGCTGTCGTTTATCTGCATATGTTCCGTGGTATGCTTTATGGTTCTTACCGTAAGCCTCGTGAGCTAGTGTGGATTTTTGGTATGACGATCTACTTGGCTCTGATGGCTGAAGCTTTCATGGGATACCTGTTACCTTGGGGGCAGATGTCTTATTGGGGTGCTGCGGTAATTGTATCTCTGTTCCAAGCAGTTCCGTTTGTTGGTCCTGAATTGGCTGAGTGGATTCGTGGTGATTACCTGATTTCTGGTGTTACTCTAAACCGTTTCTTCTCTTTGCATGTTATTGCCTTACCAATCGTACTGTTAGCACTGGTAGTTCTACATATTATTGCCTTGCATGAAGTGGGTTCTAACAATCCAGATGGTATCGAGATCAAAGAGAAAAAAGATGAGAACGGCGTACCGCTTGATGGTATCCCTTTCCACCCTTACTACACGGTAAAAGATATTGTCGGTGTGGTTGTGTTCCTGTTTGTCTTCTGTGCTGTTGTGTTCTTCTTCCCTGAAGGGGGCGGATACTTCATTGAAGCACCAAACTTTGAGCCAGCTAACCCATTGAAAACACCACCTCATATAGCGCCTGTTTGGTACTTTACGCCATTCTACGCAATGCTCCGTGCTATCCCACCTATTGCTGGCTCTCAGTTCCCGGGTGTTGTGGTGATGGGTGGTGCGATTGCAATCCTGTTCGTTTTGCCATGGTTAGATCGTAGCCCTGTGAAATCTATGCGCTACAAAGGTTGGATGAGCAAAGTATGGCTTCTAATCTTTGCGGTTAGCTTTGTTATTCTTGGCTATCTGGGTGTGGTTTCCTCTACTCCGGGTCGTACACTGGTTGCGCAGATCTGTACTGCATTGTATTTCGCTTTCTTTATTCTGATGCCTTTCTACACCAGAATGGAGAAAACTAAGCCGGTTCCAGAGAGGGTTACAGGATAATGAAAAAATATCTGGTTGCATTCGTTATTGCACTGTTTCCGTTGTCTGTGTTGGCGGCAGGTGGTGCGGGTCCTAAGTTGGACCATATGGAAGTAGATTTGCATAACAAGGCATCTTTGCAGCGTGGTATGCAGATATTTGTGAATAACTGCTTAGGATGTCACTCCGCTCAATATCAGCGCTATGAGCGTGCGGCTGTTGATCTGGGTATTCCACTGGAGTTGGCTGAGCAAAACCTGTTGTTGGGTGATCAGAAAATTGGTGAGCAGATGACTATTGCTATGAGCAAAGAAGATTCTGGTAAATGGTTCGGTAACCCACCACCTGATCTGACCCTGGAAGCTCGTTTGCGTGGTACTGATTGGTTGTACACTTACCTGCGCAGTTTCTATAAAGACCCTGCGCGTCCTTGGGGTGTTAACAACGTGGTGTTCCCGGATGTAGGTATGCCTAACGTACTTGAGTACCTACAAGGCGAGCAGATTAACACGTGTACTAAAGACGAGTTACTGCATGCAGAGAAGCGTATAGATCCTCTGACGGGTAAAGTGATGGGCGGTTGTTTGACTGTTACGACTCAAGGTCAGCAGTCACCTGAAGAGTTTGACAAGACGATCTATGACTTGGTGAACTTTATGGCCTACATTGGTGAGCCATCTAAGCTTGATTCGCATCGTATTGGTACATACGTATTGATCTTCTTGTTCTTCTTCTTCTTCCTGGCTTACGCTTTGAAGAAAGAGTTCTGGAAAGATGTACACTGATCTAGCAGTATAAATCTGTTAGAATGGTATTTTGCACGGCCTGTTTCAGGCCGTGCTTGTTTATTTTTAGCGGTAAGTTATATGGGGATTTATTGATGGGAGTTGTGGCGAAGCGTTCTTCCATGACCTTTTATTCTGATGGGGCTGACCACTATAGCCATCGTGTGCGTATAGTGCTGGCGGAGAAAGGGGTAGCGGTCGATGTTGTTGATTGTCAGGTAGAGGATTTACCAGAAGATCTGGCTGATCTGAACCCATATAACAGTTTGCCTACTCTTCTCGACAGAGAGCTGGTGTTGTATGAGCCTAATGTAATGATGGAGTACTTGGATGAGCGTTTTCCGCATCCTCCATTACTTCCAGTTTACCCGGTGGAGCGTGCAAAAAGCCGTCTGTTTATGCATCGCATCCAGAAAGATTGGTGTAAGCACGTAGATGTTATTTTATCAGTACACTCTTCTGATGATGAAGTGCTTGAAGCCCGTAAAGAACTGCGTGATAGTTTTGTGGCTGTATCGCCAATTTTTGCTGATAAACCATACTTCATGAGTGAAGAGTTTACACTGGTGGACTGTTGTTTGGCTCCTTTGCTGTGGCGCTTGCCTGCTTTGGGTGTAGAGTTGCCTGAGTCTCAGTGCCAAGGTTTGATCAGCTATATGGATAGACTGTTTGAACGGGAATCTTTCCGTGAAAGCCTATCCGATGCAGAGCGTGAAATGCGTGAGTAACGTATTTTAAGTTGAATTTTGATGTTTAAAAGGGATGATATTGTCATCCCTTTTTTCTTGGAGAGGTTATGAATCCTAGTCGCCCCTATCTTATTCGAGCGCTGCAAGCGTGGCTGATTGATAATGATAGTACTCCTCACTTGGCCGTTGATGCTACGTTAAAAGGCGTAATGGTGCCTGAGCAGTTTATAACGGATGGTCAGATAATTTTAAATATCAGCCCATCGGCTATTCAAAATCTGGTTATCGATGATGAAGCGGTAAGTTTTAATGCACGCTTTGGTGGTGTGCCAATGAATGTCTATGTGCCAATGGCGGCTATTCTAGCTATCTATGCTCGCGAAAGTGGTGCAGGTATGGGGTTTGGTATGGAGCCTGGTGCAGAGTTTTATGAGCAGAGTGTTAATGAAGAGCCACCAGAACCACCAGAGCCGCCCAAGCCTTCAGGTGGGCGGCCAGCGTTAAAAGTGGTTAAGTAGTTAACGGCTAGGAATATACTCAAAAACTTTGACGATACGTTTGACACCAGGGATGGTGCGAACAATATTCACCGCATTGGCCGCTTCTGCCTCAGTAACTAAGCCCATCAGGTAAACGGAGCTATTTTCTGTCACTACCTTGATGCGGCCTCCTTCAACGCTCTTATCTGCCAGAAGCTGTAGCTTGATTCTGCTAGTGAGATAGGCGTCATTAGCTCTAACGATAGTTGATGTTGGGCCAGATACCTCTAATTCGTTGTGTATTTTCCTAACTTTTCTTGTCTGAGTTGCGATATTCTCTGCTTCCAGCTTGGCGGTTTCATGAGGGACTTGTCCTGTTATGAGCATTACGCCGTTATAGCTGGTGACACCGATGTGAGAGTTTTTAACACTTTCAGGCCCTTTGTTCAGGTTGACCAGTGTTTTATTTTCGATAACTTCATCTTCGACATATGTTCCGATGGTTCGGCTGCCTTGGTCTTCGCGAATAGGCTCCTCTCTGGCGGCTCCTATTAATGTGGCACAGCCGCTAAGGGTGCCTAGCAGGCACAGGGTTGTAAGATACTTGAGGCTGGTTGAACTCATGGGTCAGGCTCCAAACAGTTGGTATTCAATTAAATCGCAAAGGCAATGCAGGATTAGCAGATGAGCGCTATAAATCATCGCATTGTCATGCGAAGGAACGCAGATTTCGACCTCGTCAGGCCTTAAAAGTGCCGAAATATTGCTGTTATCATGTCCGGTTATTGCAATAACTGACATGTCTCGATCATGAGCTGATTGGATAGCTTGTACTAAGCTGTTTGAGCGCCCTTGATTCGATATGACTAAGAGTATATCCCCTGGTTGACCAATGGCTCGAATTTGCTTGGAGTAGACTTCGCTAAAGCTACTTTCTTCAGCAATACCCGTTAGTGCTGCACCATCAGTGCCAAGTGTGATAGCTGGCAGTCCTGGTCTTTCATGGCGAAACCGGCTAAGTAACAGCGATGAAAAGTGCTGAGCGAGAGCCAGTGAGCCGCCATTACCTACGCACAGGATCTTTAATTCGCTGGCGAGCGTGGCCAACATTAGCTCGCTTGCGTGAGCGATTAATGGAGTATATTGCTCAATAGTGTGAGCATTCGTGTCCATCGAATTGTGGAAAAGGTTAACAATTCGGTCTTCAAGTTCCATTACTGCATCCGGTCTTAAAGTCTAAAAGCGTCTTTATACCATATGGGGTCGTTGCTTTCAGATGCTATTTCAAAGGCGATGACATCAAACCGGCAGTCGTACTGCTGGAAAGCGGAGTGCGTCATCAAAAAGTGTTGTGCTGTCTTTATGATTTTTTGTTGTTTGTGGTAATTAACGGAGTTAGCTGCGCCCCCATAAAAGCGGCTGTTACGTAGACGCACTTCGGTAAAAACCAATACATTACTGTCGAGGAGGATGAGGTCTATCTCCCCCATTTTGCATAAATAATTACGCTTTACTGGTTTTAATCCTTGTTTGATTAGCCAATGCCAAGCGTAGTTTTCGGCATCCGTGCCGCTTTTTTTTCTGTCCATAATTCATTCTTTTAATCTATCAGTTTAGGGATTCCATCTTCGAAAATGGCCCACTGTAGGTGACGATTAACCTGGTTAAGCTCATTAACAGAAAGCTGGCCAGTTTCACCACTCAATCGCCCACCCGGTGTGCTGCGAAGTTGTGAAAGATAAGGATACAGGTTATAGGCATCGATGCCCATGGCGTAAAGCCTTCCGAACCGAGTGCCGGTATTATCTTTGACGGCAGCCAAGGTCTGTTGATTTTGGCTAGGCGGTAATAAAACCCAAGGAGTCTCGCCAAACATGATGCCATTTAAGTCGATATCTGCGCGAGGGTTAGCTTGCCCGCTGTAGACTTGTGATGTTGCATAAATTGGCAGGTCTGCGGCGAAGTAGAAAGCTAAAAGCGGTTTGATCAGACGCGCATCTTGCGGTCTTGCAGCCATTAAAATGGTATCCGCGTCTTGGCGACGGCGCTCTTCAAACTCAAAGTTTAGGCCAGTTATTTGTCTTAAGCTTCTGGCGCGTGCCTTGCTGTCATCGGTTTTTAGAAGCTGTGCGACCTTTTGTGAGAGGTTGCTGCTGTTAAAGGAGGTTTCCGCGACAATGGTGCCACCTAACTGTGTAAAGGTTTCTCTAAAGGCTGCAGCTGCCCGCTCGCCCCAATCGGTTTCTGGCGTGATTACCAGTGCATAGCGCTTACCATTATTTAAAGCTTGGGTTGCTGCGTCTCTGGCTTCATCTTCGGCAGATAAGCCAAATTGATAGAGGTTTTGTGCGCCAGTATTTGCGTAATTAAGTGCTAAAAAGGGCAGGGGGAGTGCTGACTGGCTCAAGGCGATCACTTTATCTTTATCCAATGGGCCAATCACTAGCTCAACCCCCTTTTCTTGAGCGGCTTGGATAATTTGTTCTGGAGTGTCTAGGTAACTGCTATCTATAAAAATTAGCTCGGGCGGTTGTGTTGCGCTCTGATTGGCATAGTGCGCAGTCATAATGCCTTCTTGAATGGCTGATGCAGCGCTGGCGAGTTTGCCTGTTGAGGGCAGCATAATGCCAATGCGGGATACGTTGATAAGATCGGCAATTGCTACAGGTGCGTTGAAATTGCTTGGCATTAGTAAAGCGGCAGGGTGTGCTTGCCACAAGTTAAGCCAATTATCGATGTTGTTGGTATTGGATTCTATATTTGAAACAGTCCGAGCTGCTTGGGCAAGTTCCAGCCAGCCTTGAAGGTTGTAGTTGTTGTTGGGGCGTTGAAGTGCTTCATATAGTGTTTGGTTATCAGTTGATTGTAGCGCATTCCAGATTCGATCATGTATCGCTTGGCGTTCAGCTTCATCATGTACGTAGGTTGTGCTTTCTATCAGAATCATGGCTTCATCAAGTGGTTGGCCATTGAGTTGATAGGCATCGGCATAGAGTGATTCGGATAAGCGTGCTTGGTTATCAGGGAGTGTACTAAGCGATGGCATGTTCGCTAAATAGCCCAGTGCGGTTTCACCTTGCTGGTTACTGAGCGCCTGTCTCGTGCGTAGGCTAATCACAGTAAATTGTAGGCTAGGAGGCAGAATTGCTGTGTCGATGCCCGCAAGGATGCGATCTGCTCGATCAAGCTCTCCTCGTGCGATAAGCTGCTCCGCTGCCTGTGTTTTTAGTTCCGCGGCTCTAATAGGTTGGGCGCTTCGGGCAAGGCTTAACAGATAGTCTGCATCTTGTATAACCGTGTTTGTTGAAGCTTTGCCGTTACTGACACTAGGCGGTGTGGTTGGTGGCATTGCACAGCCGGCAATTAAGGCTGTAAGTGCTACGGTTAGAGACAGGCGTTTCATATTCATCATATACTCTAGCACCCTGATGATGGATGGAAAAATTATGTCAGACGCGGTTTTATATATTGTGGCCACACCCATTGGCAATTTAGGGGATATGACTCCCAGAGCAGTGGAGGTTTTGCAGTCCGTTGCTCTTATTGCAGCTGAGGATACGCGACATAGTGGCCGTTTAATGGCGCACTTTAACATCAAAACGCCCATGATTTCAGTGCATGATCACAATGAGCGCCAAAGACTGCAAACAATACTGGATAAATTGTCCTCTGGCGAGAATATCGCACTGATTTCCGATGCAGGAACGCCATTAATTTCAGATCCTGGCTTTTATTTAGTGCGGGGAGTCAGGGATGCAGGTTTTAAAGTGGTTCCGGTTCCTGGTTGTAGTGCGGTTATAACAGCAATGAGTGCTGCTGGGGTGGCTACGGATCGTTTTATATTTGAAGGTTTTTTGCCCGCAAAGCGCACGGGGCGACAGCAGCAGCTTGCGCTGATTAAAAGTGAAGAACGCACGGTGATTTTTTACGAATCTACCCATCGTATTATCGAAACGCTGAATGATATGGTTGAGGTCTTAGGCGCTGATAGGTATGTCGTGATGGCGCGTGAACTGACGAAAACCTTTGAGACGATTCACGGAGATAAAGTGTCGGATCTCTTGGTATGGATGGAGCAGGATCATCACCAGCAGAAAGGGGAGTTTGTTCTCATTGTTCAAGGTGTTGAGCCCAAAAAGGAGGAAGGTTTGTCGGCTGATACGCTCCATGTGCTGGATACGCTGCTTGAGGAGCTGCCAGTTAAGCAGGCAGCAGCCTTAGCGGCAAAATTAACCGGTGAAAAGAAAAATGCACTTTACCAAGAAGCGTTGAACCGGAAGTAGTTGCTTAAGTGAGGATTGCTGGTATCCTTGCCCGCAGAGTTCGCCGGACAGTCGCTGTCTTGCCTTGGCAGGAGGGAGGAAAGTCCGGGCTCCATAGAGCAGAGTGCCAGATAACGTCTGGGCGGTGTAAGCCGACGGCCAGTGCAGCAGAGAGTAGACCGCCTAAGTATCTTCGGATAACGGTAAGGGTGAAAGGGTGCGGTAAGAGCGCACCGCGTGGGTGGCAACATTCCACGGCATGGTAAACCCCACTCGGAGCAAGACCAAATAGGGATCCATTAGGTGTGGCTCGCATCGGATCCGGGTAGGTCGCTTGAGGCGTGCAGTGATGTACGTCCCAGATGAATGACTGTCTATTACAGAACCCGGCTTATAGGCGAACTCTAATCTTTTAGTCTCCCATTGGCGACCCTGTGTTGTTATCGACGGCTTCTTTTTTTATCTTATACTGATCAGTCATGAATACCATGGATGGGTCAATGTAAGGTGCTTTAGATGCGTCGCTTGATCTCATATCTATCTATTGTTGCTGTAGTATTGCTCCTTGCTGGATGCTCCTCTTCTGGATTGAGAAGTGATCTATCGGCCGAGCAGTTGCCCGTTTGTGATAGTCATCATCCTCAACATATCCATCGTGTTTCCTCCTTGCAAAAAACAACAACAATAATGGTTCATCCGGGTTTATTGTTTGCCATAGATTGGGGTGGACAGCGTGCGCTAGATGTTGGGCAAGCTTTGGTTGTCCGTGGTTTTGCTGATCGGGTTCTGGAGGTTCGTTCTCGGAAAAAAGAACCCATGGCTAAACAAATGCTAGCAGATGGTGGTGGCGAATTTGTGGGTATCCACTATAGCATGGGTGGTTCACCTTCGGTGCTTCAAGCCGCTTTAGAAGCGGCAGAGGAGGTATCGAAAAAGGTAGGTGTTGATGTTGGCTATTCCGCTATTATGGTTGATCCCTTTGCTCTGTCGGATCTGGAGTCGGTTGTTGATCCTGATAACCCCTACCTGCGTCGTGTTTTTGTTGTACTGTCTAATCAGTATATGCCGTTTCGCCCCGACCCTTCTGGGTTGTCTCGTCGAGTGACAGATAACCCTAAGTTTCATTTTGTCTATGCAGAAGAGTTTGGTGTTTTATGGAATCATTTTAGTTTTTTGACGGATGTCAAAAATGCTGAGCGTGAAACTCGTGATGCAAAGAGAGGTAGAGAAATTTTTGATCAGTTGTTGCTGGGGCTCTTTGGCCGTTTAGAGGGCGATGAAGTAGAGCAAAAGCTCTATAATCTAAAGCTGAATTACGCAAAACAAGATAAGCGCTATCTCATACCAGGCTTGTGTCGGTTGGCTGCTCCGTAGACTACGCTATCTGTACATTTTTTAACGTTACATCCTTTGATTTGAAATATCGCTGCTGCAGGCGCGATATAATTCTCTGATTTTTAAAGTCTTTCCTTTCCCTTATTTATTTCTTCATGAACACCATTCTATTTCATCGAATTTGCAGTCGCTAAGGGGCTTGTCGCGCTTTTTCCACGCTTGCATTGGGAGGGGTTACTTTCTATAGTGTAATATAGTGGGTAAAAGTGGGCTAAAGTGGTTTTTTGTGATGGTTTTTGGGTAGGTGGGTGGATAAATGTTCCGCGGTGTAAATCAAGTCAACTTAGATGCGAAAGGCCGTATGGCTGTTCCCGCACGCTATCGAGATCAGATCTCGGTACAGTGTGCGGGCCATCTAGTGATGACGATTGACACCGAAGAGCGCTGCTTACTGCTTTACCCCATAGATGAGTGGGAAATTATCCAAGAAAAAATAGACAGCCTGCCCAGTTACAACCCTTCGGCTCGTCGCTTGCAACGGCTATTGATTGGTCATGCAACCGATTTGGAGATGGATTCCAATGGTCGATTGTTAATACCGGCGTTATTAAGGGATTACGCAGGTCTTGATAAAAAGCTGATTCTGTTAGGACAAGGGCGAAAGTTTGAGGTTTGGGATGAGGTCTCCTGGAACGAAACACGAGAAAAATATTTACAGGAAGTAGAGGACGAGGCTTTGCCTGATGCGCTACTTAACCTGTCTCTTTAATTGATTAGTGGAGTCCATTTGGTGGCTACTGAAACGTTTCGACATGTAACTGTTTTGCTGGATGAGGCTGTTGAGCTTCTCGTGCAAAACGCTGACGGCTTCTATGTCGATGGTACCTTTGGCCGGGGCGGCCACTCATCACTGATCTTGCAGCATTTGTCTGATCAGGGGCGCTTGATGGCTATTGATAAGGATTTAGAAGCTATCGCCTGTGCAGGAGAACGGTTTGGTGATGATGGACGCTTCTCTATTGCTCATGGTTCTTTTTCTCGGCTAGGTGAATTTGTTTCAGAGCAAAATATGTCCGGTCAAGTGGATGGCGTGCTGCTGGATTTAGGGGTTAGCTCCCCTCAATTGGATGATCCCACTCGTGGCTTTAGCTTTCAGCATGACGGTCCTTTAGATATGCGTATGGATACAACCCGCGGAGAAAGTGCAGCGCAATGGCTAGCTTACGCATCTGAAAAAGAGATTGCTGATGTGATCTTTACCTACGGTGAAGATAAGTTTGGAAGGCGCATGGCTAGAGCTATCGTTGCCGCACGCCAGATAGCACCGATTGAGACGACGGCCCAACTGGCAAAGATCGTATCTGATGCTAATCCTTCTTGGGAAAAGGGGAAACACCCGGCAACGCGAGCTTTTCAAGCTATTCGAATTCATGTGAATAAAGAGTTGCAAGATTTAGAGCAGTGTCTTGATCAATCATTAGAGATGCTGAAGGTAGGTGGGCGCTTGGTTATCATCAGTTTCCACTCATTGGAAGACCGTATAGTGAAGCGCTTTATTCGTAAGCATGTGAAGGGTGATGAACACCTTCCACAAGGAGTGCCTGTAACAACAGATATGCTGAATCAGCGCCTTAAAGCTGTGGGGAAAATGCTAAAAGCGTCTGATAAAGAGATTGAAGACAACCCGCGAGCGCGAAGTGCAGTTATGCGTGTGGCGGTCAAAATAGCGTAATGAGGCTGTCCATGTTTGGTTTCATTCAGCAGCGATCAGGACGAGCAGAGGAAGGGGCATCTCGTCTGCTTAGCTTTGATGAGGTGGCTCGTCCGGTCGCGCTGACCCTGTTGCTAACGTTAATAATTGTATTGAGCGCATTGGCCGTGACTTACAGTGCCTTTGAATATCGCATGCTGTTCAATAAGCATCAGCGTCTTGTGCAGCAGTGGGATGAATATCAAGTGGAGTGGGGGCAACTCTTGCTGGAACAAAGTGCTCTGGGTGCGAACAGTCGAGTAGAGCAGGTTGCAACGCAAAAATTAGAGATGATTTCGCCTCAACCCGAGATGATAGAGATAGTTCAGTATGAGCGATAAAGTGAATACAGAAATTGCAGAAAGCGCTGGCAGAAGCTGGCGGCTTGTGCTGATCTTTTCGCTGTTGGCCTTAGTGGCAACGGGTATCGTGACCAAGTTGGTTTCGCTCTATACATTTGATCAGGCTTTTCTGCAGCGTCAAGGTGATGCCAGAAGTCTGCGAACCACCTTGATTCCTGCACATCGCGGAGTGATTACTGATCGTAATGGCGAGCCGCTTGCTGTGAGTGCACCGGTAGCAACAATTTGGGCTGATCCGAGCTCAGCAGATGTACGGCATAATGGATTAACGCGATTAGCCGTGTTGCTTGATATGAAGCGTGCCGATTTGGTGGCGCGGTTGGAGAAAAACTCAGAACGTCAATTTATCTATCTCAAACGGCAGGTAACCCCTGAGCTGGCAGAGCTGATAGATAGATTAGATATTCCTGGTGTACATGTTGATAGGGAGTATCGCCGTTACTATCCAGCCGGTGAGGTGACGACCCACCTTGTGGGTTTTACGGGTATTGAGGGTGCGGGGCAAGAGGGTATTGAACTCTCTTACGAACAAGGTCTAAGTGGTGAGCCAGGTCGCAAATTAGTTATGCAGGATCGCTTGGGACGAACCATTAAGCATATCAAATCGATTGAAGAGGCTAAGCCGGGTAAAGATGTGCAACTAAGTATCGATCTGCGTCTTCAATATATGGCGTATCGAGAACTGAAGGCCGCTGTACAAGCGCATAAAGCAGACTCGGCCTCAGCGGTTGTGCTGGATGTCAAAACGGGTGAGGTGTTAGCGATGGTTAATCAGCCATCTTATAACCCTAACGACCGTAGCAAATTAGACAGCAAAGGGCTAAGGAATCGTGCTGTGACCGATCTGTTTGAGCCGGGTTCAACCATGAAGCCATTAACGGTTGCTGCGGCCATGATGAGTGGTAAATATACAGCTGATACCGTCATCAATACCTCTCCTGGTTTTATTCGAATCAAAGGCCGAACGATTCGGGATCACCGTGACTACGGCAAGCTTGATTTAACCTCCATTATTACGAAATCCAGCAATGTGGGCGTTACGAAGTTGGCGCTGAGTATGCATGAAGATGCCGTACGCAATCTGTTTCACAATGTTGGTTTAGGGCAAGTGACAGCGACTAGTTTCCCAGGTGAACGTAGTGGAAGCCTGCCCTATTACCCTGCAAAACGCGTTGTGGAAAGGGCGACGATGTCTTATGGCTATGGCTTATCTGTCACGCCATTGCAATTAGCGAAAGCGTACCTGCCCCTGGCAAATGGTGGGGTTACCTACCCTATCTCAATTTTAAAACGTGATGAGCCCGCAGAAGCGACTCGTGTGATGCCTGAAGAGATTGCCAATTCAGTTCTCGAAATGATGGAAACGGTGACCCAAGGTGGTGGTACAGGACGAAGAGCAGCTGTACACGGTTACCGTGTGGCCGGCAAAACGGGCACTGTGCATAAAATTGATAATGGCGGTTATGCCGAAGATAAGTATATCTCCGTATTTGCGGGAGTTGCGCCAGTATCCAATCCAAGAATTGTGACCGTAGTAATGGTCGATAACCCCAAAGGCCAAGAATATTACGGTGGAGAGGTTGCGGCACCAGTGTTCTCCCGGGTAACGGCGAATAGTTTACGATTACTGAATGTGGCTCCCGACCAATGGCCTCAAAAAAACGAGCAAACGATGGCGATGAAATGATGCAGCCCTTTAATGCAAAAACACTACAAGAGTTGACTATTGCCGGTGCGGATGACGTATCGGCAAATTTGCTTGTAAAGGGGATATGTTCTGATAGTCGCCAAGTAAAGTCTGATGACCTGTTCGTGGCACGAGATGGCGTGGCTCACCGAGGTGTTGACTTTATCGATCAAGCAGCAAAAGCGGGTGCAGTTGCTGCGATTGTGGATGAGTACTCTTATCCCGACCTTGAATTATTTAGCTTTAGTATACCTGTTTTTAAGGTGCGCAATTTAGATCAGAAAATCAGCGGCTTTGCAGCTCAGATGCTGGATAATCCATCATCTCGAATGACAGTGATTGGTATAACAGGTACGAATGGCAAAACCTCTTGTGCGCATTATGTGGCTCAAGCGCTGAATGCATTAGGTATACGTACTGCGATTATTGGCACAGTAGGTAATGGTTTTCCTGAGGCTCTGGAGGAGGCAACACATACCACCCCAGATGCGATCCGTTTGCAGCAGTTATTGGCAACGTTTGAAGTGCAAGGCGCTAAAGCGGTTGTGATGGAGGTTAGCTCCCATGCGTTGGATCAAGGGCGGGTTGCCGGCGTTGTGTTTGATGTGGTGGCGATGACAAACTTAAGCCGCGATCACCTTGACTATCACGGTTCGATGGATGCTTATGCTCATGCCAAAGCACGCCTGTTTACAGAATTTGATGTGAAGCAGCGAGTGCTGAACCTAGATGATAACTATGTTAAGTCATTAGCTGAAAAATTACAGAAAAGCTCTAAAGAAGTGATGACTTTCAGCTTGCATACACAGGCCGATGTGTATGCTACTTCGTGCTTGCTAAGCCGCGAAGGTATTCAGTTGTCAGTAAATGCCAAGGGTGAAGAGCACGTTATTAATCTACCTGTGATCGGTGCTTTTAATGCATCCAATATTCTCTTAATGCTCTCTGTACTGCGCTCCTTAAATGTGCCGTTTATGGATATTGTGGGTGTTGCGTCACAAATCTCCGCTGTTCCTGGGCGGATGGAGGTCTTTGCTAAGGAGGGGGTGCCTACGGTGGTTGTGGATTATGCTCATACACCCGATGCGCTCGAAAAGGCATTGAATGCCGCGCGGGAGCACTGTCAAGCAACATTATGGGTCGTGTTTGGCTGTGGTGGTGACAGAGATATTGGCAAGCGAGCTGAGATGGCACGTGCGGCCGAGGCATTTGCCGATAAAGTCGTGGTAACGAGTGATAACCCTCGAACCGAAGCACCAGAAGAGATAATCGATATGATTGTCTCAGGCTTTAAAGAGCCTGCCGCAGTAACGCGATGTGTTGACCGAGAAGAAGCGATTTTATGGGCTTTAGGGCAGGCAGAGAAAAATGATCTTGTTGTTATTGCCGGTAAAGGCCATGAGGATTACCAAGAGATCATGAATGTTAAGTATCCATTTAGCGATAAAGTGGTGGTGCTGAACTATCAGCACAGAGGGGCTCATTTATGATGACAACTGTTAAGCTCTCGGCGCTTAGTGAGTGTTTAAATGCCACGCTTATTAATGGTGATGCTCTTATTCAGGGAGTCAGTACAGATACCCGTAATCTCCATGACGGTGATCTGTTTGTTGCACTAAAAGGCGAACGTTTTGATGCCCATGATTTTGCAGCACAAGCCATAGATTCTGGTGCTGTTGCGCTGGTGGTGGACCATCCGTTATCGCTGCCTGTTCCTCAGTTAGTGGTAGATGACACGCGTATCGCATTAGGCCTAATTGGCGAATATAATCGCGCCTTTTTTACTGGCACTTTGATTGCGGTGACAGGGAGCAGCGGTAAAACAACGGTTAAAGAGATGTTGGCAACAATCCTCAGCGGTGTTGGGGAAACGTTATTTACACAGGGCAATTTGAATAACGATATTGGTGTGCCGTTGACGTTGTTGAGACTTTCAGCAGGACATCGCTATGCCGTTATCGAGATGGGAGCAAGTGGTCCAAATGAGATCGCTTACTCGGTGTCTTTATCACATCCTGATATCGCGATAGTAAATAATGCTATGGGAGCACATTTAGAAGGATTTGGTTCCCTCGAAGGTGTCGTAGAGGCGAAGGGAGAGATCTACGATGGGCTTACAAGCCGAGGGGCGGCAGTTGTTAATGCGGATGATCCTTATGCGCAGCGCTGGCTAGACAGAGCGAAAGGAAAGTCTATTTTAACCTTTGGGTTGGCAGCGGGTGCTGATGTGCGAGCACAAGCGTTATTCCTTCAGGAAAACGGGTGTTATGGCTTTGACTTGATGTACCAAAACGAATCGGTCGCTGTCAGGCTGAATGTCTTGGGACGTCACAATGTATGCAATGCGTTGGCTGCCGCGGCTGTGAGTTTATCAGCGGGTTTGTCCTTGTCGCAGATAGCATCAGGCTTAGGGAAATTTTCGGCTGTAAAAGGACGGATGTTTAGTTCACAAGGTGTGAATGGCGCTTTGGTGCTTGATGATAGTTATAACGCAAACCCTGGGTCGGTACGTGCTGCTATCTCGATGTTGAGTGAGTTAAAAGGAGAGCGGACGTTAGTGCTGGGGGATATGGGGGAGCTAGGTGCTGATGAAGTGTCCCTGCATCAAGAGGTGGGGCAGTTTGCTGCTCAAATGGGTATAGAAAAGCTTTTTGCAGTAGGTCGGTTAAGCCAATTTACTGTGGAGGCTTATAAACAAGCGGGAGGCGTCTGTGCTGAACATATGAGCGATAAAAGTGAGTTGGTCTCTCGTCTTCAACATGAGGCGCATTCTGCGATGGTTATATTGGTAAAAGGGTCTCGAAGTGCAGCCATGGATCAGGTCGTAAATTGTCTGGTTGGGGAGGCTTGATATGCTGCTGATTCTTGCAGATTTCTTTGGTCAGTACTTTTCGGCCATTGCAGTTTTTAAATATTTAACCCTGCGGGGCATTATGGGTGTGCTTACAGCGCTGTCATTGTCGCTATTTATCGGCCCTCGTTTGATTAAATATTTGAAAACAAAACAGATTGGCCAATCTGTTCGAGATGATGGGCCTCAATCTCACTTAAGCAAAGCAGGAACACCGACGATGGGCGGTGCGCTTATTTTGCTATCGATTGCTATCAGTACTTTGTTGTGGGCAGATTTATCCAATCGATATGTTTGGATCGTACTGATTGTGACGCTTATTTTTGGTGCTGTTGGTTGGGTCGATGATTGGCGAAAAGTGGTTGAAAAGAACTCGCGTGGGCTGCCAGCTCGTTGGAAATATTTCTGGCAATCTGTTGGTGGATTAGGTGCGGCAACTGTGCTTTATATTACCGCACAAACGCCCGCAGAAACTCAGTTAATTGTCCCTGTCTTTAAAGATGTTGCTATCGACATGGGGATCTTCTTTATCGTGTTTACCTATTTTGTCATTGTCGGGACTTCCAACGCCGTTAACCTGACGGATGGTCTCGATGGTTTGGCCATCATGCCAACCGTTATGGTGGCAGGTGCCTTGGCGGTTTTTGCCTATCTTAGTGGTCATATTCGTTTTGCGGAATACTTGCACATTCCCTATATCGCAGGATCGGGGGAACTGATTATTTTTTGTGGTGCTATCGTTGGTGCTGGCTTAGGTTTTCTGTGGTTCAACACCTACCCAGCGCAAGTCTTTATGGGCGACGTCGGTGCGCTAGCGCTAGGCGCTGCACTGGGTTCGGTGGCGGTTGTTGTTCGTCAGGAACTGGTGCTGGTCATTATGGGCGGGGTCTTTGTGATGGAGACCGTCTCTGTGATTTTACAAGTGGCCTCCTACAAGCTCACTGGGCGGCGGATTTTCCGGATGGCGCCGATTCATCATCATTTTGAGTTAAAAGGTTGGCCTGAGCCGCGGGTGATTGTTCGCTTTTGGATTATTACCGTGGTGTTAGTGCTGGTGGGTTTAGCAACCCTGAAGATTCGTTAGGAGCAAAAAAGCATGTCGCTGATTTCGTCAGATAGATTAAAGATAGTGATTGGTCTGGGTTTGACCGGGCTGTCTTGTGCACGCTATTTGGCAAGAACAGGCCAACGATTTGCCTTGGCTGATACGAGAGAAGTGCCTCCTAATCTTGATGAAGTTCGCCGCATCTACCCCGATGTTGATATTCGCACAGGCGATTTGGATGCGCAGTTTCTAAAGCAAGCTGACGAGTTAGTGTTAAGTCCGGGGGTTGCCAAAAGTCACCCAGCAATCCAAGAAGCGTTATCCTCGGGCGTAAAACTGATAGGTGACATTGACCTGTTCTGTCGAGAAGTGTCTGCGCCGATTGTTGCTATTACAGGCTCTAATGCAAAAAGCACGGTGACCTCTTTAGTGGGCGAGATGGCTAAAACGGCTGGCATTGATGTAGGGGTGGGTGGAAATTTAGGCCTGCCTGTTTTGGATATGTTGTCTGACGGCGAAAAGGCATTATATGTTCTTGAGTTATCGAGCTTTCAGCTAGAAACGACCCATGAGCTCAGAGCTGAAGTGGCAACCGTCTTAAATGTCAGTCAGGATCATTTAGATCGTTACTCTGATATGCAGGGCTATTACCACGCCAAGCATCGTATTTTTCGAGGGTGTAAGCAGGCAGTAGAAAATCTGGATGACGCTTTGACCCATCCATTACTCCCTGCTGGGGTGCCCTTATGGGGTTATCGTTTAGGTAAATCCGATTTTCGTATCTTTGGATTACAGGATGTGGATGGGGAGGAGTGGTTCGCTTTAGGTACAGAGCCTCTGATGCCCGTATCCATGATGAAAATGCCGGGAAGGCATAATGTGGCTAATGCTTTATCCGCACTTGCACTGGGTACTCTATCGGGCATCCCTATGCACGCTATGTTAGCCACGCTTAAAGCCTTTCCTGGTTTAGATCATCGTTGCCAATGGGTAGCAGAAAAGCAAGGCGTAGCATTTTACAACGACTCTAAAGGCACCAATGTTGGCGCGACAGTAGCGGCGTTGGAGGGGTTAGGTAGTGAGCTTAAATCACCAAGTAAGCTGGTTCTGATCGCAGGGGGAGACGGTAAAGGCGCAGATTTTCAAGATCTTATTGCACCCGTCAAAGCTTACGTGAAAACGGTTGTTCTGATCGGGCAGGATGCCGATGCCATCCAGCAAACACTCACAGGTTCGGTAGAAGTTCTAATGGCCAACTCAATGGAGGAAGCGGTTAATCGTTCTGCTGAGGTGGCTGTGCCCGGCGATGTTGTGCTGCTATCCCCAGCGTGTGCCAGTTTCGATATGTTCAAAGGCTATGCAGATCGAGGACAGCAATTTGTTAAGTGGGTAGAAAACTTATGAACCAACCTATGGCTTCAACCCAGACATCTTGGACGCGCGTCCCTCATGACGGTTTGATGCCATTCGATCCGTGGTTGCTGGCGACGGCGGCAGCACTGGTCTTAACGGGTTTTGTGATGATCACATCGGCTTCAATGGATGTGGCCGCAGAGAAATTTGGCGGTGAGTTCTTTTTTGCAAAGCGGCATGGTTTCTTTATTGCGCTAGCGCTGGCTTGCTCGTTAATGGCTGTTAAGGTACCTATTCGCTTTTGGGAACGTTACGGTCCTATTTTGCTTGCGGTGGGCTTTGTTTTGTTAGTCTTAGTACTGATACCTGGTATTGGGCGTGAGGTTAACGGTAGCCGACGTTGGATTGGTTTAGGGCCACTTAATTTGCAGGCATCAGAAGTCGCTAAATTTTGCATGGTTATTTACGTTGCAGGCTACCTTGTAAGGCGGTTAACTGAGGTGAGAACGAGTTGGTCCGGTGTAGCAAAACCGGTATTGCCATTAGCGTTTTTTGTCTCGCTTTTACTGGGTGAACCCGATTATGGCGCAGCCGTTGTGCTCATGGCTACTGTGATGGGTATGATTTTTTTGGGTGGTATGCGCTTTGCGCAGTTTTTACTGATTTTGTTGTGCGCAGTTGGTTTGATCCTCATTATGGCGATCGCGCAACCTTATCGTATGGCTCGACTGAAGTCGTTTCAGGACCCTTGGGCTGACCCTTTTGGCACAGGTTATCAGTTATCTCAGGCGCAGATCGCTTTTGGCCGGGGGGAGTGGTTTGGAACAGGGTTAGGCAATAGTGTGCAGAAACTTTTCTATCTTCCCGAAGCTCATACCGACTTTGTTTACTCGGTATTAGCAGAAGAGTTTGGACTGTTGGGGGCGCTGGTTGTGGTTACGCTGTATGCCATCATGATTAGCCGAATCTTTTTGATCGGACGGCAAGCGGAAAAGCAAAAAGCTTTTTTTATGGGGTATTTAGCATATGGCTTTGGTTTTATTTTAGCAGGTCAGGCACTGATCAATATTGGCGTTAATGTAGGTGCGTTGCCAACCAAAGGGTTAACGCTGCCGCTGCTGAGTTATGGCGGAAGTAGCCTATTGGTGTGTACTGTCATGATCGCGATTGTTTTACGCATTGATTATGAATTGAAAAAACTGAGGCTGGTGATGCCTGCAGATGAAAAAGCATCTGACAAGAAGAGAAGAAAAGCGCATGACGAAGCCGAATAAAACAGCGTTGGTAATGGCCGGGGGAACCGGTGGACATGTGTTTCCCGCTTTGGCAACGGCGCGAGAGCTGCAGCAACATCAGGTAGCTATTCATTGGATGGGTACCTCCAAAGGTATCGAAGCAACCGTTGTCCCAGCTGCAGAGATACCGCTGCATGTGATCGACGTTAAAGGGCTGCGGGGTAAAGGGCGCTTAAGTCTGCTGGGCGCGCCGTTTCGTCTTGTTAAAGCGATTTGGCAGGCGCTAGCGGTGGTTAGACGTGTAAAACCTGATGTTGTCTTGGGTATGGGAGGCTTTGCTTCGGGGCCAGGTGCGGTAGCTGCCAAGTTGATGGGTGTTCCTTTGGTTATCCATGAGCAAAATGCAGTAGCGGGCATGACCAATAAAATATCGGCTAAGCTGGCGACTCGTGTTTTAGAAGCGTTCGGCGGTGCTTTCCCTACGGGTGTTAAAACCGAGCAAACAGGTAACCCCGTTCGTGGAGAGATTCTTGCGGTAGATAGCCCTGAAGTACGTTATTCATCCAGAGAAAATGAACGACTCAATATTCTGGTGGTGGGTGGAAGTTTGGGAGCAAAGGCGATCAATGATCTGTTACCTGAAGCGTTAGCTGAAATTAAAGAAAGCAAGCGTCCGCAAGTTTGGCACCAAACTGGTAAACAGAATATTGATACAACGTTAGCGCGTTATCAGGCATTGAATGTTGAAGCGAATGTTGTGCCTTTTATTGACGATATGGCATCCGCTTATTGTTGGGCAGATTTGGTTATTTGTCGCTCTGGGGCTTTAACGGTGAGTGAGTTAGCGATTGCAGGCGTACCTGCCTTACTTATCCCGTTCCCGTTTGCTGTTGATGATCACCAAACCGCTAATGCCCGCTACCTTGAAGCGGCAGGAGCTGCATGGATTATCCAGCAGCGGGATTTGAAAAAAGAGAATTTAATAGATTTGATTGATGGCTCTGTCAGTCGTCAAACATTAGCAGATATGGCAGTTAAAGCGCGCAGTGTGGCAAAACCAGAAGCCAGCGAACGTGTTGCTAATATCTGTCTGGAGATTATGAAATGAGCAGAGTCAGTCAAGGCCCAACGGTTTATGAAGTACCAGAAATGCGGCGTATCCGTACGATCCATTTTGTGGGTATTGGCGGTGTCGGCATGTGTGGTATAGCAGAAGTGCTTTGCAACCAAGGTTATCAAATTTCAGGATCAGATATTCGTGCATCCGCAGTCACCGATCGTCTGGTAGAGATGGGTGCAAAAATTTGTATTGGTCATGCGGAGGAAAATGTTTCCGGGGTGGATGTTGTTGTTACATCCAGTGCCGTCAACGAGTCTAACCCTGAAGTCAAAGCAGCAAGAGAGTCTAGGATTCCTGTTGTACGCCGTGCCGAAATGTTGGCTGAGCTGATGCGCTATCGCCATGGTGTTGCAGTTGCGGGGACACATGGAAAAACGACAACAACCAGTTTGCTGGCTTCTGTTTTTGCAGAAGGGGATCTGGATCCAACCTTTGTGATTGGAGGTCGGCTTAATAGTGCCGGTACCAATGCACGAATGGGCGCAAGCCGTTACTTGATTGCCGAAGCAGATGAAAGCGATGCTTCCTTTTTACATCTTCAGCCGATGGTTGCCATTGTGACCAACATTGATGCGGACCACATGGACACCTATGGAGGAGACTTTAATAAATTAAAGCAAACCTTCGTCGATTTTTTGCATAACCTGCCGTTTTATGGGTTGGCTGTGTTGTGTACGGATGATGAGGTGGTACAAGAAATATTACCGGATATTAGCCGTCCGGTTGTTACCTATGGCCTCAATGAAGACGCAGATTATCGGGCAGTCGATATTCGCCAAAATGGCATGCATACCCACTTTAAAGTGAAACGTCCTGAAGGTCATGCGGATTTAAGCATAACCCTAAACATGCCAGGTGTTCACAATGTTTTGAATGCGTTAGCCACAATTGCAGTCGCAACGGATGAGGGGATAGATGATGCATCTATTTCGTCTGCTTTACAGAAGTTTGCGGGAGTCGGGCGTCGTTTTCAGGTGCTGGAACCTTTGCAGCTTCAACAGGGCACAGCGATGCTGGTGGACGACTATGGTCACCACCCCCGTGAAGTAGAGGCGGTTATTCGAGCGGTTAAAGAGGGATGGCCAGACAGGCGTTTGGTTATGATCTATCAGCCTCACCGCTATACACGAACCAGAGACTTGTATGAAGACTTTGTACAGGTGTTGTCTGAAGTCGATACATTAATGTTAATGGAAGTATACGCTGCGGGTGAGGAGCCCATTGCAGGAGCAGATAGCCGTAGTTTGTGTCGCAGTATACGACAGCGCGGTGCTATTGAGCCTGTCTATGTTAAATCAGCAGACGAAGTGCCCGAGGTATTAAAGAATATGCTAAAACCCGGTGATCTGGTGCTAACTCAAGGCGCTGGCAATATTACCGCGTTGGCGCATGAACTGTCAGGACGTGATCTAACGGAGGTGCAGCCATGACGTATCGCATTACCGACGCAGAAGCGAAAGCATTGGGTCGAGTGGCAGTGGTATATGGGGGTAATTCGGCAGAGCGCCCCGTATCATTGAATAGTGGGCGAGCGGTCCATGCCGCGCTAGTTGCTGCAGGGGTAGATGCATTTTTGCTGGATCTGTATGGCCCTGATGGAAATTTGAACCCTGTCCAGCAACTGCAAACGGCTGAATGCGATCGTGTCTTCTTGATTCTGCACGGGCGCGGTGGGGAAGATGGCACCATACAAGGCATGTTAGAGATGATGCAGATACCCTATACCGGTAGCGGTGTTGCGGCATCAGCGTTGGGGATGGATAAGCTCCGAAGTAAGCAGCTTTTTGTTGGAGCAGGCTTGCCCACACCTCCCTTTAAGGTACTACGAGAACAGGAAGATTTATCTGCGTGTATTGCGGAACTCGGTTTTCCCTTAATGATCAAACCCGCCCATGAAGGCTCCAGTATTGGTATGCATAAAGTATCCAATGCAGAACAGTTGTCAGAGGCTTGGCAAGATGCCTGTCGATATGACCAATGTGTTATTGCTGAACAATGGGTGACAGGCGCGGAATATACTGTAGCTGTTCTGAACGATAAAGCGCTGCCAGCTATTAAGCTGGAGACGCCCCATGACTTCTATGACTACAATGCCAAATATGAGGCAGACGACACTCGATACCACTTTGATCATGGTTTGAGTGTGGAGCAAGAGCAACGCCTCCTGACATTAGCAGAACAGGCTTTTAGCGCTGTAGGCTGCCTTGACTGGGGTCGTGTTGATATCATGCAGGATCGACAAGGGCAATTTTATCTTTTAGAGGTGAACACAACGCCAGGTATGACAGACCATAGCCTTGTGCCTATGGCCGCACGACAAGCAGGTATCAGCTTCGAGCAACTCGTTGTCGAGATATTGAGAGAGGCTGAATGATATGAATGCCAAGGTTCAGACATTGCAGGTTTATGACCAATATGAATTGCCCGCCAAGGCTAATTCTTCGGTTATTAAACCTGATGGGCAGGAGTCTGAACTCTATTGGCGTCCATTGATCATACTCAGTTCCACATTGATTTTCTGTGGCTTACTGCTTAGCGGCTATACGCAAGTGATGAAGTGGCTTGATCGCCCTGTCAATGAAATTCGTATGCTGGGCGAAACCAAGTATCTTAACAAAAGGTTACTGGCCGAAAAGCTGGCATCAGGCATGAGTATGCCCTTACTGCATTTGGATATCGAAGCCTTAAGGAACACCTTGTTGGATGATCCTTGGGTGCAAGCAGCAGAGGTACGAAGAGAGTGGCCGCCTGCTATATCCGTTTCGGTTAGTGAGCAAATACCGGTAGCGAGATGGGGCAAAAAGGGTTTATTAAATCATCAAGGTGATATTTTTTGGCCCAATTCTCGAGAAGGCTACGAGCACCTGCCTGAATTGAATGGCCCTGCCACAGAAACGCAGCTACTCATGGCCCAGTATCATGATATGAGCCGCTTATTTCAGGGAGCCAGTGTGCGAATGTCAGGACTAACGATGGAAGCGCGTGGTGCTTGGATTCTTAAAATGGAAAATGGCATTGAAGTTGTCGTGGGCCGTGAACAGCTCAAAGATCGATTGCAGAGATTCTTGCATGTCTATCAAAAAGAGCTAGCGGCAGCAGCTGATCGAATAGAGCGAATAGATATCCGCTACACAAACGGTGTGGCGGTTAAGTGGCGTGAGCCCATAGAGCAGATTAAGGCGGGTTAGTGAATATGTCAGATGACAGTATGATCGTTGCATTGGATATCG